>OBMA010000700.1_pt1 | contig 20319 bp, 21 predicted proteins | sample 1539141 | NCBI WGS metagenome assembly OBMA01 (sample SAMEA3991484, study PRJEB22521) | metagenome | biome: anthropogenic terrestrial biome; feature: sewage plant; material: raw primary sludge | place: Sweden | collected 2012-09-26
CTAAGATTAAATTAACAGAACATTAAGTTTGTGAAATAATTCACAATAAGTCCTTGCAAAGAAAAATAGAACCCCAAAAAAGACGAGCCCGCAAATCCTACTAAGACGTTGGAATGCCCCTGTGTTTTTCTGGGATAGGTACACTACTCTAGGGCTAAAAAATTCCCTACTTTTTTTGAGAATGGCTCAACCATAGGCTTTATTTCTTCCGTAATATTTAGTAATATTTCTGTAATATAACTGTAATATAACTGCAATATTGGTAATGAAAATAAAGTAGTCTATAAATAAAAAAGAGAGACTTATAATCTCTCTTTTATCAATGAAAATCTATTTAGGTCTGATGTATTCTGAAGTGCCGTATTTAGTGCATTTTTTTGCCCAATGATGAAGTTTGTTTGCCTTGTTCTAGTATAGCCAGTGTATACTAGAGAACGATGCAGCATTCGTTCTTGTGATTCATCTACAATTTGAATAACTACTTTTGCTTCAGAACCTTGTGATTTATGATATGTTATTGCATACGCAAGATTAATTTCAGAAAGACCAGCGTTTTTGTATTCAATCAATTCCTCGTTCCCAAAATCGACATATACAATTTTCTCAGCTTTATTAATATCAGCAACGTGTCCAATTTCACCATTGAATACGTCGTTATCATAATCATTAACAAGTTGGATAACAGGGTCTCCTATGAAAAATACAGAATTATCAATTTTTCTTATAACACCATCTTCAATTGATTCAGATTTTCTAGTTATAGATTGTATTTCTTTGTTTATATTGTATGTTCCAGATATACCTTTCTTTTGAGAAGATAGAATGAGTACATCCTCTTCTACGTTAATACCGTAGAAATCCCTTAACTTTGTGAATAACAGTTTTGTGGTATCGACAATACTCTCACTAGGACATTCAATAAAATAACTATCCAGAAGTGTTTTATTTTCTATATTAGTTTTAGTGTTTGACTGAAACTTTAGACCATATTCATCATTTGTTGTACCTATGCCACTATTCATTTTTAATGCATTTTCTGCAATTAACGAACCATCACCCTGACGAAACACTTTGTTAAGGATAATGGTTTTAACTTTACCAGACTCAATTAAATCACGTAGAACCAATCCTGGACCAACTGAAGGCAGTTGGTTAGCATCTCCTACAATTAAAAGGTGGCTATTGTGGCTAAGTGATTCCAAAAGAACAGAGAATAAATGAATGTCAATCATAGACGACTCATCTACAATAACAAAATCTTCTTCAATCTTAGAGGGTTCTTCATCACGCCCGAACCCTTTCAATCCAAGTTTCCTGTGAATAGTCATAGCTTCCACACCTAGAACCTCAGACATTCTCATAGACGCTTTTCCTGTTGGAGCTAATAGTGCAATAGATGTATCGTGTGGTAATCTTCCAGTTTTACTTAACCAGTCAATATAACTCTTTATTGATTTAAGCGTACTTGTCTTTCCTGTACCTGGACCGCCAGTTAATATTGATATTTTATAATTGACCAATAAATCAACAGAGTCACGTTGTCGCTTTGCCATTTTTATATTATTTTCTTTTTCAAATTCAGCAATGAATAAATCACGTGTTTCTTTACCAATGACATCTACATATTTAGAATTGAAATTTTTAATATTAAGTATAAGTTTATTTTCTGAAGCCCAAGAAGCTTCATCATATACAACGTTGTCTCCATTTTTATCAGTTGTTATTACAATAGAACCACCCTCTTCCATCTTAGAAAGAAGTGATTTTATAATTTCATTACTAGGTCTATTAGAGCTACCGTCTCCGTGTTTTACACCATATTTATCAAGAAATTCACCTTCTGAAAATGAACGTAATAAATCTTTTTCAAATACAGCCAAAGAGCCAGTTTCGTCTAATTCTTTTCTTAGATAAAATTTAACAGCAGCCTGGTATCTCTTAGTACCTTTTAACATAGCCTGAATTGTTTCTGGATTAACCATAGACGTGTTATTTAGTTGTTCTAGGAATGAATAGTCTGCCTTTGTGAATAATAGTTTATTGAATTCTGTTATAACATAAGGGTTTCCTGATGTTATTTCAACTGAATCCCTACCGTATTTCGTGTATATATCAAAAGCATATTTTGTTGGCAATGACAAAGCCTCTAATACCTTAAATACATCTGAAATAATATAAGAATCAGAGAAACTTTCCTTGATTTTATCAACAATACCTGCTGTTATTGAAAGACCCTCTGTTTTTAGAAGACGTTCAGGTGTTTTGCCTAGAACTTCAAAAGTGTTCCCCTTGAATATATCGTAAATCTTTGTTGCTCTAACTTTACCAAGTCCTTCAATATTATTTTGAATATAAGAGATTATTTCTGATTTAGATTTAGGTAAAACCAATTCTGGTTGTTGTGATAATACTACCTGAATACCGAACCTCTCAGTCTTTTTTAGAAAACCCGTTCCATCGTATGTATCCCCAACTTTAGGGTTTACAATTGTACCAATAACGTCACTTTCTAGCATATCAAATAGTATTTTTTTATTATTTTTCTTGATTATTGCAGAGACAATTGTGAAACCATTTCGCTCCTTTGATTCGGAAAATAAAACCTTTTGTATTATAAAGGTGAACTTAAACTTTTTATTCACAGGGAAATCTGAAGCACGTGTACTTTTCGTTCCTGAAGTGTCAGAAACTGGACTATCTATGTCCACATTGTGGAATTTCTGAACCAATTTTCTACTCCCCCTTATATTTTGTTATATATATATTATAACACAATTACACGTCTTATTCAATTAAAGAAAATAATAAAAACTATAATTAAGTTGTAAAATTAAAAAAGAATATATGAAAGAAGGTCTCTATTATGAGCAGAATTATTACAATTACTGGTCCGTCAGGGTCAGGAAAATCAACATTAGAAAAAGCATTATTCCCTTTGGAAAATCGGCTAATCAGTTTCACAACACGTCCTCCTAGAAATGGTGAAGTAGACGGTATTGATTATTATTTTCTAAATGATAAAAACGTTGCTGAACTAGAAGAAGCTGATGCCCTTTTAGAACACGTAGTTTACAATGGTTATCAATATGGTTTCACTAAAGATGAAGTCTCTTCTAAATTAAAAGAAGGCGATGTATCGGCTGTTTTAAATATTGATGGAGTTAAAGCTTTTATTAATTCAGAATTCAAAGATGATGTTTATCCATTTTTCCTAAACGTTTCATTAGAAAAAGTTAAGAAAAATATGGAAACACGTGATGATACTCCTGAAAATAAAGAAAAACGAGTATCTCTATTTAATCAAGAAATTAACAACAAATCATTTTTTGAACAACTAAAGAACTCTACTGTTATTGACGTAGAAGATATGAATGTTAAAGAATTATCGTTCTTATTTGCAGAACTTCTTCATTAACAGAAAAAAGGATTATCTAATATAATCCTTTTTTGTTTTATATAAATTAAGTTATTCCATAGCCCTGGAATAGGAAGAACCCTTTTACAAAAATAGCTACAATAGTCAAACTCGCAGATGCAATAACTGTATTCCAGAACATTGTTGATAAATCTTTCATACGTTTAACCATATCACTAGAATTACCAGATTGTATTGCTCTACCAGCCTTATAACTACCTAAGTAAAAGGCTACTGTTGCTAGAATAATAGTTATAACAATAAGAAGCATTATGACTATATTAAGCGCCTCGTTGAAGTTGTCTAGACCACCGTTTTCATTGGCATTCTTGACAACCTTTTTAACTAGACTGCTTGGTTCAGCAAAGGCTACGTTTGTATTCAAAAACATAAAAACGCTTGCTAACACAACGAGTGCAGATTGATATAATGAATATTTTTTTTTCATATTAAACTCCTTAATTAATTATTAAATTTTTTATCTAATTCTATTAATTCATTAGATAGATTTTTTGTTCTATTTTTAGCGTAGGATTCCTGTTTCTTATCAAAAGCCAACCATTTATTATATTCACTTTTATTGATTAAGAAGCTACTATAAATATAATTATTATTTTTAAAATAAACAGTTCTCATAATTTTATCTTTAAGTGGGAAATACATTACAACCGCTTGATTTTTTCCAGAAAATTTATTATTATCACGCAAGTCATCTAATGATTCTCTATCCGAGCCAATTATAAATGTCTTAACGTCTCCTTTTAAATAAGGAGTAATCTCATCGACTGTATTTGTTATTTTTTCATTATTTGTGATATTATATATCATTGATGTTGATAACTCTTTTCTTTGATGAGATTTATTAATCTGATTTATAGTAAGCACAGCAATTAATGAAATAATTGCAAATCCTATTATGAATAGAATGCTTATTTTACCAGTTTTCCCAATTGTATTGAGTTCTTTTAATGATTCAGGTCTTTTTTTGTCCATTACACTTTACCAACTTTACGTCTAATTTTCTTATCTTCAAACTCATATCTAAACTCACGTCTAGATAAATCATCCGTTACTACTTGATAAACAGAACCTGTAAGGTTGAACTGGAATAAGTTTTCCCACGGCTCCTTGTCATAATCAAGTTTATTCATATCAATAAAGAACACGCCAGGCTGACCTAATACTCTCATATCTAATATAGACAAATCATTATAAAGACCAAGCGGGTCATCTGTTATAATGATAAGATTAATTCTACGTCCGTATGCTTCATTGTATAGACCTGAGTTCTTCTGAAACCAGTCAATTCTATGTAGAACGGAAATCTCATTGTTTACATAGAAATCAATAAAGTATTCATCAACTACATTGTGACGTAAGTTTATCTTTCCATCTTTATTTATCTTGCGTGTGTAGTAATTATAGAAATCACCTTGCAATGTTTTGTTCAAAGCATAACCAAAACTTGTGGTATATCCTTTGTTCTTAAAATAATCAAGGATTGCTTGTTCTTTCTTATTTTTTTGAAGAATCTTAGGGATAAACTCCTCAAAAAGGTAATCTATAAGATTGTCTTTCGTATTTACTACAATATCGAAATCACCACTAACTTCATCTAATATTTTTTTAGATACAGTTGTTTTTACCATATCAATACGATTACTGATTTTTCTTTTTGAAACAATTCCCTCAATATCAAAAAATACGATAATCTTTCTGCTTTTGTATTTATATTCAGAAGATTGCATAAATACTCGATAGTGTTCCCACTTTTCTTCAAGTTGTTTTCTGCTTTCTGTTGCCATATCTATTTCAATGAAAATGTCGTGGTCTAAGATTGTAATCATACCATCAGGTCGCATACCAATGTACTGTGATAAGAACTTCTCATCATAATAGTTCCACGGTATATTTAGTTTACGGGCACGTTCTTCAAACTCTAACATAAATTGATTTAGATGTATCTGGTGATTCATTAATCGTACATTCATTGCTAAATCAGCAGCAGTATAATAACCTTTTTTTGCTATTTTAGTTTTAGTATCCCAAATTTCATTAGGAATGTCACGTGTGTGCCTTACTATTTCTATACCTAAATTAGTGATTTGTGCAGCTTCTTTGTTATTCATACCATAAACACTTATCTTGATTAAATTAAGATGAGTTAACCTTTTTCTGATAGCTTTAGATTTAATTTCAAAATCACTAGCTGTAATGTCTAATTTATAAACATATTTAAAGATTTGAGTCATCTCTAAAGCTCGGTATAAGTACAGATAACTGAGTAGTATAAAATCAATATCTTTCATACTCTTAGTTGTTTCTAATGCTTTTGGTTTCAACGTATTTACCTCCTATTTTATTAGATAGAAAATATATCCAGTCTATCGACTCCATTTTCTTCAAGAAATTTCTTTAGCTTTTCTAGAGCAGAGGTTTCAATCTTACTTGTGTTATAATCGCTCAATCCTAATTCTTTGCTTAATGAAGAACGATTTTGCTTTTTAGCTGACAAGAATCTTTTAGTAATAACTATCTGCTCCATTTTAGTCAGTGTCTTCAATGATTCAGCAAGAACATCAAGTGTTTCTTTACTATTTAATTTATAATCAGGATGTTCAACACCCTCGTCTTTATTAGACATAGGATTTTTAAATGTAGGGATTCTGTTTTCTTCATCATCAACAAACACATCAAGACTAGCAACCTCTGTTTCTACCCCAGCAATTTTACCCATAATAGTTCCTTTAGTAATACGTGCTCCTGGAAATACATAATCTGGAATATGATATATAAACTCATAATCTTTTCGGCTGCCATAAATATCAAGTGTTGTGATGTTCTGCAAGAACATACGTTCACCTTTCTCTACAATCTTACGTGCGCCAATTGATTCAGTTATACTAATAACATCTAAATCATCAAGAGCTCTTATCTCTCTTGCTTTTTGTTTAACAGTAACAGCTTTTTTTCTTTTCTTATCTGCTGCTATAATCTCATTTTGAATTACTCTCCAAGCGTATGTAGAAAACTTATATCCTTTACTTTCATCAAATGTATTCAGAGCTAACATAAACCCAACTCGACCTGCTGAAACTTTATCATCTTCAGATAGACCAATATTGTTAAAACGACGGATTACACTATACATAATTGCCTCGTGCACATAAAGATATGTACTTCTGCGCATATACCAGTCAACTTTGTTTTTATATGTCTCCACCGAAAGATTGTCATAGTCAAAATCTTCATATGTTTCAAAGTCTTCATATCCAGAAAAGATACTTTCTTCAAGACCATCTATATCTCTACTATTTTTGACAAACTTGGGTTTGAGAATCTCTTTTTCAAACATTTTGATATATTTCTCTCTTAACTCAGAAAATACTTTTATTTTATCACTATCGTTTACCACAATAAGTACCTCGCAAAAATTATTTTCTTTCTTATTTAATTCTAGCACAAAAACTAATTAATTTTGTCTATAATTAATAAATTAGAAAAATAAATACAATTAATAAAATAGTTATACTGAAACAAAAAAAGCATATGTAAATATGCTTTTACTTTTACCTAATTAGGCGTGACCAGTAAATAGGTATGTTAAGATTCCCACAATAGGGTTGTCTGCTAAAGTTAATCCAGAGAAATGACTGATGAATGCGAATATAACAGAACTACCAACACCAGCAAGAAGCCATTTCATTGTTTTCATCTTTTTGAAGAATAGACTTAATAATACTCCAATTCCAGATGTGATAATACCAATGAATGAACCGTAGTAGAATATTTTGATTAGAACTGCAATTGCACCAGAACCAACTGTATCTGATAATTTACCAAATCTATTGGCAATACCAGCTAAGTCCTGACCTGTATAGTCTTTTGGTGAACCAGCTGTACCGTTCGCACCGTTAACCACTTGGTCTGTGATGTTTGCTGCTGCACTTGCTGCAGTATTAGCTGTATTTTTTTCAGCTGCGTGTTTTGCTTCAATTGCTTTACTTGCAGCCGTATTAGCTGCATTGGTTGAATCTGAAACTGCATTACTTGCAGCCGCACTACCCGTACTATCGGATTGTTGTTTCAATTGTTGGTCAACAATAATATTTTGTGATGGACTGACAGTAGCTGTGTCTGCAAATGTAGTCATTGTTGGAACTGCCAACCCTAGAAGGATTGCAGTAGTTGCTCCTATTTGTTTAAATTTTTTCATTATTTTTACCTCGCAAATATATCCAGGATATTTTCCTTCTATATATATTATAGCTTAAAAATAAAAAAAGCCAACAATATGGCTTATATTATTGTGATTTCCACGTGGCGTTTCCCTTTTTCGACTACGGTCGGTCTCTGTTAAAGTTCATACAACTTCCCCCTATAATACATCAAGCTGTTCTTATAAGTTACATATATTCATCACATTTCACACAGAAGAGCTCGTCATTATCAACAAAATCTTCTTTAGAAACAAGTTGTGAACATCCGCACGCTTTGCACGTCATTTCTACTTTTTCCATATAAACCCTCCACAAATCTTTCTATATTAATTATAGCATAACATCCGTTAAAAGTAAAACAAAAAAGCACAATTAAGTGCTTTTTTAAATTAGCCAATAGATTCAATATTATGAATGTTGAATTGTCGGATATCTTTCTTGTCAGTATCGTAATAGAGGAAATATTCCATATCTGTGTCATTTTCGTTAAACACGGCAACAGGTTCATCTAAATTAAATAATTTTGCGAGGTAATCATAGTTTTCAGAATCTTCTGTTAATACAGAATCAATGTTAAGTGTGCCGTTTGCTTCCCGAGTCAAACCATTTTTCGTTGTATACGTGAAATGTGTCGGACCTTTAACAAGTGCAGACACAAGTTCCATTAATTTAACATTACCATTTGCCTTCAATTCTTCATAGCTTACTTTAATCATAAAGCATTCCTTCTTTCTAGAGTATAATTTTTATTTTACATATTAATTATATAATCGTAAATAAAAAAAGGAAAACTTTTAAATTTTCCTTTTAATTAAATTAACGGTTTTCCAATTTATGAAGAACGTACTTGTCATCTTGGTCTAACCAAGCAACGTTACCAACTGGATTTCTTACAGAAAGCACATTTGTACCTTCTTCAATTAGAATCCAAATTACATTTCGGAAACCGTGGAAATCAACATTTGTTTCACCACCACCATCTGTTAAGATAATAGCCAAATCATTAAGATTGTTTGCTGATAATTCTTGTAGATGGTCAAATACGGGTTGAAATGCAGTTCCACCTCGACCAACAATAGAAACTTGATAGCTTCCATTTTTGTCCGTTTTCATTGGGTTGTCTTTATAAACACAAAAGTCAAACGGTAGCACTGAAAGGTTTGTTTTTAACTGTTTAGAAACAGCAGCAATTTCTTTCAATGCCCACTCGATTTCACCTCTTGACATAGAACCAGATGTATCAACATAACAATGAATGTTCCTGTTGTTTACAACTTTCTTGCCACGTTTGATACGAATGTTGTTTGCTTGGTGTTTATGAATACGTGAGAAAGTTTTACGTTCTCCCCATTTCAAACGTGAACCACCACGTTGAATTACGCTCTTAATTGGCAATTTACCTTTTGTAACTTTACCAGTCATAATTTCATCTAGAATACCACCAGCAACGAGTCCTCGTTCTTTAAGATATTCAGGAGTGAATTTAGAGTCTTGAGCCATAGCACTCTTAACAGCATCAACAATTGAGCGAGCGGCAACTTCTGGAGTTGCAACAGACTCATCTGGATTGTCAGCTTGACAGTCAGAAGGGGTTTTGCTCCATACTTCGTGTGAAGCATCAGCACCCATAGCATCACCATTAGGGCATCCAGGACTGTGTTGTCCTTTTTGGTTGCCTTGTTGGTTGCCTTGTTGGTTGCCTTGTTGACTATCTTGTTGCTGACCTTGGTTTTGACCTTGCCCTTGACCACTATCTTGTTGACCGCCTTGACCGCTACCTTGACTTTGACCATTACTACCTTGCCCTTGTTGCTGTTGTTGACATTGAGGACATTGTTGTTTTTGTTTAGCGGCAATCAAAGTCTTAATATAATAAAGAGATGATTCATTTGCTGCAAGATTGGGATTTCCAACCATTTTAGCTGTACTTTCCAAAGTGATTCCATAATCGGTCAAATGTTTGTTTTTTGCAATTATCGGATTTTGATTGATTTGAGTATCTGTCCCAATGTTAACTTCACGATGATAACCTTGTTTAGAAAAAGTATGAGAATACTGCTCATAGTGATTGTATAACAAGTGGAACATTTCGTGCAAGATAACAGCCGATACGTCTTGATAATTAACAAACAGAACACCTTCAGACTTATCACCACATTGGTATACAAGCCAAGCAGGGTTTACATATAAATTCTGTGTACTTGAAAGACCAGATGATGTAACGTTAATTGCCATTGGTGCTTTTAAATCAAAAGATACATTTGTACGTACACGACTTTTGAATGTACCAACAAATGGTTGGCTGTTTTGTAGTACAATAGTTGCTGCACTTAATACAGATTTTGTTGCACGTGTGATTTCGCTAATAGCTTCTTTACTCCATTTTACTGAGTTCAAGTCATCTACGCCTTCACTGTGTTTGTCTAAGATTTCTTTTAAGTCACTGACTTCATAAATATCCATTTTTAATTCTTCTTTCTTTTGTTTAATTTTTTTTTACACTTTAATTATATAAACTTTTTTTAATATTAGGAATAATTCACAATTGGTTTTTTTATGCTAAAATTTATATAGAATTAATATAGAGGAGGAAAAACATATGTTATTTATACCTGTTGGAGATAATCTAGGAGAAATGTATAAAAACAACGACCTAGAATCATTGACAACTGTTATTAATAAAGAAAATACAATTACAAGTAAAATTAGATTTCTGAATAATATAACAGCATCTAATTCTGATATAGAAAACAAGACGATAGAAGAGACTGTGTTATTAAATATGTTTAAGCGTGCGTGTGATATATCATACAGTATATACGAAATACACACATCACACATTGGCTCTTCTATGCAATTATTACGTTCACTTTATGAAATTGGAGTTTTAATCCGTATTTTATCTGAAAGTACAGAAGACGATTTGAGTCTTTTCAGAGAATTAGGGCACAGGATTTCTGATTCTGCAATAATGGAAGAATATGACCTTTATAATCTGAATAAAGGTGCAGAATTCTATGATTTAAAGCTCAAATATAGGGACAGAGGAACTCCGCGTGATAAAACAATGTATAAAAGTTATGATTGGGCTAAACCTTTTTTTAGTGAGCGTGAATTAAAAAGACTGAATACGTCATATTCTCCGTCTTTTAGAGATTTAGTGTTTAAAAGTGGTGTTACGGATTCAATGTGGAAAAATAATATATCAGTATATGAAGATGCGTCATCAATTATACATTATTCAGGGATAACTCAGAAAGTTATAGATAACCAAACATCAGCAGCAATAAATACTCATCTGTCTGTTTTTATAAGAGCAATTGTAATCGACTATCTCATAGTTGTGGAAAACTTATGTCATTCTATTGAAAAAGATAATTACAGAAAGCTAGAAACATTTGCAAAAAAGATGAGACTGTTGATAACTAAAGATTGGGAATAACAATAAAAACAACCGTATAGGCTGTTTTTATTTTGTCTTAATTTCATAAAGAAATGTAATATTAGTAAACTACTGTAATAGTACCGTCATCAGACTTCTGAGTTTTGTAAGAAATATCATTTTTCTTCAAAAGCTTTGTAAGTTTATCAATATAATCACCGTCATAAACTTGGTCTGATTGATTGAAAGAGTTATAAATATCAATAGCACTTTCTGAATCTTTAGCATTATAAGCCTGATTCATAAACTTATGCACGTTTGTCAATGCATCTTTAACCAGTACATTTAGTTCTGTTGCGTCTTTTTCTCCAGTAGGGATAGACTCAACAACGGATGTACGTTCATCATTTAATGCAAGTAAATCTTTTTTAAATTTAGCTGAATCGTTAGTTTTACCATATTCTACAGTGATGTTTCTAAATAGTCGATTAATGTTGTGTCGTTCCTTATCGGCTTTAACTGCAACAGAAATAGACTCCTTGAACAATTCATTTGCATTTGTATTAGATGTCTGAACTGTTTTATTAGAAGAATCGTGGATAAGTGAATTAACACCAAATCCAACACCTCCTAAAATAGATAAAGATACTAACGCAATAATACCAATTTTAATGACATTCATTTTACTATTTCCAGCGTAGTCTCCATTTCCGTCTTCTGCAAAATCTTCTGTTAAATCAGAATTAATATTGAGACCCTCTTCGTCTGGGTTGTACTCATCAATGTCTACGCCATCATAATCTAATTGTTTGCTCATTTAACTTTCTCCTTATATATTGGTCTGAATATCTTATAGTTAAGATTAATTTCTTTAATTATCAATTGGTATTCACCAATCTCCAACAACACGTTATAATCACCAAAGCTGGTCATTGTTATAGGATTGGATTTAACTAATTTGCCTAAAAGTGAAATGATTTTCTTATCTAAATAAAACTCAAAAGGGGCTGTATGTGTGAACTCGTCTTCAAAGGAATCTTCTATTTTATCTGTATCTGAAATAGAATTAAAATCAATCCTATTCTTATTTACAGAACAAAGACAATATGTCGACTCCACAAATATACTTTTCTTTAATTGTTTTGCCACCCCTTTGAGCTTACGTAACATTGCCTTAGCCTGTTTATTAGTAAGTTCAAATTCACCAGCCTGAATTAATACGTTTATATCTCTAAAATCCCCTAAATTTTCAATAGGGAAGTCATTTATAAGTAATAATCCTTTGTCATCTTTAGAAATAACAACATCTTCATCTTCAAAAGAATTGATTATATCAACAATATCCAAGAACTCAGTTTGACCAGATACATCTGTTTCAACTGAAGCCTGGACTTCAAATCGAATGTTAATATTGTTTTTAGGACTGGAAACTATAAATAATACACTACCATTTCCCTTACTTGATGAGAAATAGACCAATGAATCTTTAGATACACTTTTACCAAGTACCTTTTCTAAACTAGTTAATGATTTTATGTCTGTTTTATTTATAGAAATACTCATATTATCCCCCTATAGATATTCGTGTCTAATTTAATTATAGCACAATTTGTAATTTACCAAATATTAAACTGAATCTTGTTTTACTAATTTATTATTCAGATATATATCAATTGTCGGTGCACCTTGAGTTGAATCGTAATTAATTACTTTACCTACAATTATAGCTTTACCATTTTCAGCATCAGTTGTACGTATAGCTGATTTATCTACAATTGGTTGCCAAGCTTCTGTACCAACATCAGGAGAAATCCCCCCGTCCGACAAAATACCAGCTCCTTGTTTAACAGAAACATATTTATTAAATACCATATTGGGTTTAACATTATGTTTTGGTGTTATCTCATAACTAATCACCAAGTTTCCTCTATTATAATCAGAATCAAATGCCCAGTTTGTTATTTTCTCTGTGGAAATTATCCTAATCTTTCCATCAGGTGTTATTAACGTTTGGTCGTCTTTAGAGAATAATACGGCACCGTCTGTTATTTTATTAGCTGGATAATCTCTTGTCATATCATCTATTTTATATAAAGGATTATTACCTGTTATCATTACGTACATTGCTAGGACAAATATCAGTGCAATAATAGTTAAATAAATCTTTTTTATCATATTGAACATATTTATCTACTCCAATTAAAGTTAGCTGCCTTTTTAAACCCTGTTATTGCTTCAGACGGTATTTTCTTATCTTTTATATCCCAAGTATTAGTTAGTGTTCCAAACTCAATGAAACGTTTCGCTCCTGTACTATCACAAGTTATAGTTGTAATCATAGGTTTTCCTGGGACTATACCATCCACGTTTTCTTTATAACGGTCTTTTTGTGCTATATATGTATCAGACGGGGAAACAAATCGTGTCTCTGTTATTTTATACTGATAAACTTTATTTAAATCAGTTATATAAATATACTGTCCAATATCACCGTAATAGAACATACCACTAAATAAAGCCCAGTCTGACTTTGGTACGTGATGAGCAGCAAGAACATAGTTATCAGAACCCATTTGGTTATCTGCTCTTAATGTTCCAGCACTAAAGTTTAAATCTTCAGGTGAAACACCCGCTACAATTGTAGCAGCTACTTTTGCATCAGGTTGTGTAATTAGACCAACTACATTGTCTAAACTAGTTGAAGTTTTGGTTTTTAATTGGTCTACTAAATTTGTATCACTTAAATTAGACCAGTCATAGTTGGCATTTTTAGCTTTCAATTGGTTGTTAAGCATTGCAACTTTACTAACTTCAGGCTTATTACTGGATATTAAATATCCTTCTATTTTATAACCAAAAATAACTACCAGTGAGCAGATTAATACCGTTAGTGATAGTAAAAATGAAATTATATAGTAAATCTTTTTTTTCATATACTTCTCCTATTAATTAATTATAACACAATTTAGCTATAATAACAAATTTCTTGATACAAACTTCGCAAATGTCTATGATTTTGACAAAAACACACTTGACGAAGGAAAGGATGTCTTTCTTGAAATAGAGGTGCAAGGTGCTTTACGGGTCAAAGAAAAGGATTTGAACATCTTAGTGATGAGGAGTTCAAAGGATTACCCAATCGAGTTGAAAAGAAAAACTTTTTTTCTAAATATAAAAAAGATATGCTGAAACCTATCCAATCAGAGAAATATGACGTAATATCAAACCTTGTTAATGAAGAATTAATTGATATGTTAAAGGAAAACAACATTGACTTTAACGTTATTATCTTCAATCCTAAAAAAGAAGAAATGATTCTCGAATTGAAAAAGAGACTTTCTTCACGTGGTAATAGTGATATTTAGGTTCAAAACTCAATAACATATGTAGGGAATCTCTATAAAACACATAGTGAAGAAGATTACACGTTAATTCTTAACGAACCAACATATCTCTCTGAATATCTAGAAGAACGGGGAATTAAACTAAAATCAAAATAATATAACAAAAAGACTTAAATATTTAAGTCTTTTTTATTTTTAGGATAACGTCACAATTGACTAAATTATTTAGAGAATCCCATTTTTTTCTTCATAGAAACCATTGCTACTGAAATTAATGCAGCAAAAGTAGCCATTCCCATTGCAAATGCAGTTGTGTTATCTCCTGCTTGTGGGAGTTCTTGAGGTGTTGCTGGAGTAGCTGGCGTTTTTACATCAGCAGCAGGTGTCTCTTTTACATCAGCAGCAGGTGAAGTGTCTGTTGTTGCATCTGTTGTTGCAGTAGAACTATCTGTAGTGCTTGCTTTTGTGCTAGAATCTGTTGTTGTACTAGAATCTGTACTAGCAGCTGTACTAGAATCAGTTGTAGAACTAGAATCAGTAGTTAGTGCGTTTGTATCAGCATCTGGTGTTGTATCAGCAAATGCAGAAACTGTTGTGAGAGATGAGCCACCAAGTGCTGCCATCATTGCTAGTGTTGTAATAACTTTGTTAGTTTTCATATTTTTCTCCTATAAGAACGATGTATTTTATATTTTATTGCCGTTTGCGTAAATTTCAACAGAACCTTCTTTAGTTTTAGTTTCACTTTGAACTGTTGCTTTTTTAGCTTCTTCTTGTCTTTTCTGTAATTCTTGTTGTACTGAAGCATCTTTGTTTCCATCAACAAATGTACCAGCGGCTTTTGACTCTTTCTCAACATCAGAGGATGATTTCGCATTAATTCTAGTTGAGCTAGAGTTTTTCACTGTTGCATTTGAAGACTTATCACCAGACTCAGTGTCCGTAGCTGTAGAACCACTCGTTTTAGTTTTACTAGTAGATGAGTTCTCTGTTTTTGAACTAGTTCCACTTGTATTTTTTGAATTGTCAGATTTTTCTGAATCTTTTTGAGTTGAAGAGCTTTCGGATTTGTTGCTCTGTCCGTTCGACTTAATTTGACCTTGTTTAGAAATAACTTGAGTATTTTTTTCAATTGGAGCCATTTTTACATCTGGCTTATTCAAAGAAAATGAAGTTATCCCTGCTATAACAATAATAGCTGTAGATACAGCCGAAACGATTACGGTGCGTTTTTTCATAAATATTACATCCTCCATTTTGAATTTCTATATATATTATAGCACAAAATAAAAAAAAGAATAATTAAATTATCCTTTTTTTTAATCAATTATTAACGAGTAGCGTTAATTAAGTTAGCAGCTCGCAAAGATTCACGAAGGAGCTGTTGGATATCTGTTTCTTCATCAGACATCCACTTAGCGCTAAGAATTGCTGCAGCATTACTTTTTTTAGCTTTTTTGTGAGCTTCAACAAATAAATGTGTCAATGAGAGGAATACTTCTGGAGCAATATCACCATCTTTCAAAAGCTTATGCAATTTAATGACATTGTTTTTTGTCTTGAAGCTTACTTTAGAGTTATCTGAAACTGCTGTTGCAATTACATAATATTTCTCAAATTCTTGAAGTTTCACGAATTTGTCAAAAGCCTCTGGCACAAGTTTATTGCTTTTATCGCTTCCAAATAGTTGAGTAATACCAACAAGTTTATCAAGTTTAGCCATAATGCTTCCAAGAACACTTGCAGTTTTATCTCCAACATAAGCAGCCAAATCGTAAGTTTCCCAACGTTCATTCATTTCTGAAGCCGCATACAAATATTCTGATAATTTGAATGCTGTACGTGAGTTCAAGATACGAATGTCGTCTTTTTCATCATTCATATAGAGGTTGGGGTCAACCTCTAGAGCAGAAATCAAATAAGGGTGAATGTTTGGTTGTCCTGGGTGTGTTGAACTAAGTTCTTTACCCCACTCAAGGAACTCATATACTGTAGTTTCAAGAAAATATACACCACCACGAGTGATTACAGCGTTTTCGACAGGATTTGTTGCACCATCATAGTCTTGGTATCCAGGCATATCTGCACTTGGGTTACCAGCAAGGACGAATACAACTCGGTCTAAGTCGATTTTTGAACCATCAGGAAGAAGTCCTCCTTGGATAAAGTTCATAAGTGTACGTTGGTCATCTTGTGATGCTGAAGTCAATTCATCAATAAAGAAGCGACATTTTCCTTCTTTAGTGATATCCAAGAAGCGTTTTAATTCTTTCAATTGAACAGTGAGGTCAAGTTTCAAACGTTGTCCGTCTTCAGCGTTGTTGTCCAACCAAGGCATTACCATACTTTCTTCTGGTTGTCCAGACATATCCATATGGAATTGTGCTTGTTTATACAATTCTTTTTCCATTGTAGCAACTTCTGCTTTAGTAAAACGAGGTTTTACGTTAACGTCAGTTTCTAAAAAGAGGGCAATTTCTTCTTCTGTATGAGAAGGTTTAGACATTTCTTCTTGTTTTGCAAGAATTTCTGCTTTGAATTCTTCATCAGATGATACTTCAATACCTACAGATTGGTGAACTGAACGTTCTTCCGTCATAAGTTTGATTTCTTGGATGATTTCACTACGTGAGAATTTAGGTTTGCGCATTCCATCTACAATTGATTCAATTTTTTCAGCTGAATATGGAGCAGACAATAGATAATCTTTGTATTCATCAGTAAATTTGAATGATTCAGTGGAAAGGATTTTTAATCCTTCAGACAAAATAAGCTCTGTTTTACCAATACCTGGAAGTCCAAATAGAATTTGAGCATTCCCTGCTTTGTGAGCAATTTTCATTGATTTCAGGAATTCTTTAATAGTTACTGTGTTCATAATTGTGTTTTTCATTGTGATTCTTCTTTCTGTTTTTAAATTTTTTTTTACATATTAATTATAGAAAGTTTTATATTAAAATAAAAATAAAACAACATTTCTGCTGTTTTATTTTTGAGATAATTGTAATGTGTTAAAGAATGATAAGATTTCCCAAACATCAGATACCACATCTTTATGTTTAGAAGTACCACCATTCAAGAAAAGGTTTGATTTAAAATCAACTTCTTTTTTAACTTCAGACAATGTAAATTTAAAATCAAAAGGCTCACCAGTTGCTTGTTCCCAATTAAATGAAAATCTAATATGCTCATTTGAGTAAAATATCAATAATGCATATAAATTACGTTCATTTATAATTGTCTCACAATAATAGGATAAACTTTCGATTTCATCTTTATTTATATGATTTATTGTACCAACATTAATCATAAGCATCAATTTCTTCATTATCATAAGAAGCAATTGCTTTCATTTTTTCTAAAAAGAAATCTGAAACGTCAATTCTGCACATACGTGTTTTATTAAGAACCATATTGCAAACTTGAGATTTATACCACATATCAGCATCATTAATGACCGTTATTGGGTATTGCCCAAATATAAAGGGTAGAGAAACAATTGCCTCAGATGATAACAAAACAATACTCATTTCAGAAGAATACTCAAAATAAGCTTCTTCAACACGTTCAATGTTAATATTTACACCCTTATCTTTCAAAAGAACAACACCAAAGTCAATCATTTTAGAGATATTTAGAAATTCAACATTACCGTCATAAGGGTTCAATACTGCTTTATATTCAGTTTCACCATCAAGTGCCTCAATTTTAACAACAAGGCTTTCTTTGTTTAATTCTTCAATTATTTTATTATCATTTACATCTGTTTTTATCATATTACCACCACTTTCTAAAAGAAATAATTACTGTTGTCTTCATTCCAAGCTTCAATCAAAGTTTGTCTGTCTTTATTAATGAAAGTCTTAATTTTCATATTAACAGAACGGAAACTTGCAAACAAATAAAGTTTAGAAATAAAACGACTAACACCAGTATAAAACAAGTTTGCATTAAGCATAAATGTATCTGATTGTGAAATAGCCATAATCCCGTATTTTGCTTGTGAACCTTGTGATTTATGAATTGTATACGCATAACCAAGGTTTAGTTCACTTAATGCGTCTTTAGCAACAAACACAAGGTTGTCGTGTCCAGGAACGTGAACGATAACACCTAATTCATCAATAGCTACAATCATACCAACTTCACCATTTGCAATAGAAGTAAAAGTAGTTTTACTTTCTAGTTCGTTTTTTAATGACTCTAATGCATCATCAAAGTCTGAAACGTTAGCAAACTCATTATTATTCAGAAACATAACAAGGTCTCCACCATACAGATTAATTTGAGTACCATATGACTTATAGCTCAATGAGAAGTCATCAGCTGATAGTTTGAAGTAGTCTCGGATTAATCTCTGAATTGATAAGTTCAGTGGCATTTGACCAGTTTCTCCTGCATTTTTAGGAGTTAACACCATAATATCCAAAGGAGAAGCTCCTTGTTCTAATAAGTGTTTATATGCTGTCATAACACGACCAGCAATTATAGATGAATCACAGTTTTGAAGGACAAGATTGTCTCCACTAGCATAAGGCATACCTGAGTTTGATGGATAAGGGAATAGACCCTTGCGTACATTTTCAGATAATTCACTAATACCGCCCTCTTTTGTACGGAATACTTTTGTAAGGCGAACTGTATTAATCTTAGAACTATAATATTTGATAAATAAATGTAATAAATTACCTGGACCAACTGAAGGGAGTTGGAACTCATCACCAACATAAACTAGACGACAGTTTTGATTATGTCGAAGTGTATGGATTATTGATGACATAAGAAGTGTATCTGTCATAGAAAATTCATCAATTAGTAATAAATCGGTTTCAGACAAATCAGCAGATGCTTTACCAGTTTTAGCGTCAATTCTCAACAATGAATGTAGAGTTTTAGCTTTTAATGTAGAATCATTTGCAATTTCTTCAACGTAACCAGACAATACTGTTGCAGCTTTACCTGTTGGAGCAGCTAATGCAACGTTCCATTTTAGTTTACTTTTAGCAAATTCAATTAACTTAGCAACTGTCCACGTTTTACCAGTACCACCAGGACCGACAAGAAGTGTATGCTTGTTGTTTTTAAGACTGTAGAAAACAGAAGACTGCTCATCAGTCAATGAAATATGATTATTGATTAATTCTTCTTTAAATTTAGATAATTTCTTATCAAAATCTAATGGTTCTTTTAGAAATGTGCTTTTATTAAGCTCATTAAAGATAGCACGTTCAGAGTTATAAATCTGTTGTGTTGAAACACGATTGCCTTCTATAACAATACTAAAATTACCGAGTAAATTAGTAACCTCACGGCTATTTCGGTCTGTTGAAATAAAAGAATCATATGAATTTTTAGAAATACCTAATTCTTTAACCAGGATACGTTCAAATTCACCTAAACCAATATAAGTATTACCACAAGATAACATCTCTTGATTTAAGCAATAATATGCACCCCAGGCAATTCGGATAGGATTATCAATAGCATATCTTAAATCGTCAGGATAAGCCTCTGACAAGCCCTTACGGAACTCATCTACTGTTTTAAACCCAAAACCATCTAATTCTATAGCTAACCAAGGATTAGCAATGAATAACTTAACAGACTCTTCAGGAGTTTTCTTCAACTTAACGAGTTTGTTAGCTTGAGAGCTACTAATAATATCACGTACATTTTCTGGCAATTTGTCAAGAAAGTTGTATGCTGATTTATTATTTTGAATAATTGAAGTAATCTCGTCTAGTTGTTTAGAAAGTAGCAATTTGCGTTTTTCTGAATGTTGTTTAGACGTAGAATATCTTAAAACATCACGACGTACTTCTTTTTCTGAATCAGTGATTTTATCTAAAATCTTAACACGTCTTGAATAAATCTCTTCTAAGACTGAAATTAGAGTTTTAGAAGTTGCACCAGCATTTAAAAGATAAACCCATTGAGAGATCGGAAGAGCACACGTCT
>OBMA010000711.1_pt1 | contig 20184 bp, 16 predicted proteins | sample 1539141 | NCBI WGS metagenome assembly OBMA01 (sample SAMEA3991484, study PRJEB22521) | metagenome | biome: anthropogenic terrestrial biome; feature: sewage plant; material: raw primary sludge | place: Sweden | collected 2012-09-26
ACGCAATGGCTATCAGGCAGATGCTTGGTTTGGACAGTCGCTTATCGGAAAGCATACTGCGACAAAGACATGGTATTTTACAGGGAACATCACTTATGATGAAACAGAAGTTGTCAAGGATGCAGACGGCAAGGATGTACTTGATGCAAAGGGTAACAAGATAACATATACAAATACGGTTTCTAAGCCTAACTACTGCAAAGTTACCCGTGAAGTCTCATACTGGTATCTTGCATACACAGCATTTTATGATCTTGATACGATCAAGACAACGAATGAAGTTTTTCCTGAAAAAACACACAATTATACATCCAACATAACAGTACCTATGTCAGCAACTCAATCAGGAAAAGACCTTACACAAGCAGGTGCAAGTTCAACAGGAGATAGACCCGATGATACATATCATATCGACTGGGATAATGCATTTCCCAGTAAGAACAGTAATGTAAGTACATCCGGAAGCAGTAAATCAGAAGCGATAGCAGCATTTGATAAAGAAGCTGAAAGCCGAATAGATGCAGCCGGAGATATCCTTGTAAGGAATGATTCGCTAAAGATCGATGGACACACATACATGGATGGAACAACCCATAAATACAGCGAGTCAAAAGATTCAGAAAAAGCCGGAGATAAATACGCATATAACGAAATAGGCGAGAATGATTACGGCTTTGACGAAGAGAAACAGGACACGAGCATGACGGGAGAGAATGAGGTTATCTCACCTAACGTCAAGAACGGAACTTATGGAACAGATATAGAAGCAGTATATAAGAGCATCATAACACCATCTGAATCAAGTGCGACACAGCAGAAAGGTGCATCATATAACACGAGCGAAAGTGGTAAAGGGAAAGCCGGATACATCCTTTCGGGTGTAACACCAACAAAGCTTTCTTTGAGCTATGCATCACAAGAGCCTGTAAAAGTACATACACCTGTAGTATCACCCGTAAAGATAGAAGGTTCAGAGTCTACTACACAGCTTGTTACTAAAGCTAAAAATGATGATGTTGATTATCAGCTATTGCTGGACGGAACATATACCATCAAGTTTGATCCAGAAGTTCATTTTGAACATATCGGATATGTAGAAGCCGCAAATAACACAGGTCTTTCATCAGGTATGTATAACAAATACACGAAGCGTAAGTACGTATGCTTCCCATTTACCGTACAAGTAGACGGCAAAATATATGAACCGTCAGACAAGACAAAAGCAGCTACAGATGACTGCCCGGCAAAAGAAGCAGGATATACCGACTGGATAAAGCTGTACAGCGATGATGCTGACGGACATGATACGGATAGCAGTGAAGACAAAAATGCCAATACAACGAAGATATATATCCCAACATGGGCTGCCGAAGGTTCTGATTATACAGTCAAGTACATGGTCGTTCCTGAAAATGCAACAAAAGAGGATTTTGATCGGGAACAAGGGAACGAAGATTATGGACTAAACATAGAAAAAGGCACAAACGGCAATTACAAGTACATGGCATTATATACTATGGAAGTACAGCTTTCAGGACGTGTATATGATTTTCAGGCAGTAGGCATACAGGATAAGTTCAATTACATAACTGCCAAAGAAAAAGAAAATACAGACATGAGCAATGAAGACTATCCATTCTGCCCTACGCTTAGCGAAAAGAAACAAGGTACGTTAAACCGTCTTGGTGGCAACACACTCAGATATACATTTAACGGTAAGACTACTACCAACTGGTCTGCAAAGAACATCCTTCCATTCAGTACAGGTACAGGCGGTCTATGCAAACTTGACGGCGAACTGGCAGAATCGACACAATTTGCATTTTCCGTAAGGACTATAGCAAATCTCTGGAATGAGGATGGCAGTGATGAGATGTACATTATCCCTACATACAGATGGGTAAGCTATGACGGAAAGACCACAAAGGATAATGTCAATGTCTATTACACCAAATACACAGACACAGGCAAGTACGAATACTGCAAGTACGGATCTGAGCAGGATACATCAATGTTTGCAAAGTTAAGCCTTGGCGATGAAAAGCTCAAAGGAAGTTTTTATGAAGACAATCCGAGATTTAATTCCGATAGAGCCTATGATCCAAAGAATCCTAACTGGTGGCAGCAAAACGATCTTCTATTTTCCTATGAGACAGCAAACAAATGGCTCATGAGTACATATGGTAAAAACACACATTACTGTGGTGTAGATGCTTACCTTAACAAAACACAGCCATGCAGCACACTGTCAAAGATAAGGATGACACAGGATCTTCGTATCTTGTCAGGAAACACCGAACAGCTTGCACAGAATCTTGACAAGCAGGAAAGCAGTCTTACATATGTCAAGAGCAAGGATGAAAATTATCAAAGATACCCTCTGTTAGAAAATAGCAGAGGGTATACAGCACTTTTTTATCTATAGATATTGAGATGAAGCTCTTTTATTTTGTTTTATCAACTTTAAAGTTATATACATTTTGATTCATTGTCTCCATTGCGCCGGATCCAATTTCTTGAGCAAATACACATAATGTATCACATGTAGCATTAGAAAATCCAACTAATGTGGTTGCTGGAATGGGAACCGCTGTTGTAATTGGAAGAACTGTCCAACCTAATTCAAGTCCGGCTTCAGTATATTCATCAATAACTGTTTTATTAGTCGGCTGTGTTAAAATATTCTCATATGCGCAAGATACATCAATACTATTTGTTATTACGTAATTTCCAGGATTACAAAAAGAAAAGCATCCATAAGACATTCCTGCGACCGGATTAGCCAGCATGTAATAACTACCATTCAATTTTGAATAAGGAACAGTCGTTCCGGGGGCGGCTGGAGTTCCATCATTAAGAATAAGTAGAATGCTTGCTGGTGCAATCCCCACATTTTTATATGTTTTTGTTTGAGCCTGTACATTGCTGGATGAGAGGAAAAGTGATGTGATAAATACAACAATTAATGTTGAAATTCCAAATATTTTCTTTACTCTTTTTGAAATGTTATTCATATGAATTGTCCCCCATTAAAAAATGCTGGGGCTTATATCAGCCTCAGCATAATAGTTTCAATATATTGCAGCTGGCTGACTCACTTGAGCCCCTTTAGTTTTGCGTCACCGAATTGCTCCGGTTTTGCTCGTTTAATTGTAATTTGAATACTATCATATACAATTGTGTTTGTAAATAGTAATTTATATTTCATACATGAAAATTAAAACATAAAAAGATAATTGCTAAAATCGGACAGGGTGCTCATTATAATCTCGTTGATTCGGCATAACATTTATAACTTACATTGAGTCCGCTTATGGGAAGAATTATCCCTTTATCACCTTGGAGAAACGTATTGTCATCAGTCAGGATGTACCAGCCATTATATGTGGTTCGTACTTCTTTATCAGCAGACAGCATTTGAAGCCAAACGGGTTTCCTGGAATTGATCATCTGTATGATTCCGAGAGGATTGCATTTATTGATACATTCGATTTTTACTTCATCCATTTCATTTGGATAAATGATATATGATGATTTACCATCAACTGGAATATTGTCATTTCTAGTTATTATGAATATTTTATGGTCATCTGCTTTGACGATTCCCCAGGCATCTTTGTGCTCGTGCTGTGGAAATGTGATATATACCGGGCGGCCATCGTATTGGTGTAACAATTCAAATGATATTTTATTTTCAGACAGAGATTTTTCAGATATCAAGGCAGATGTCTCTTCTTCATCATCGGTTTTCCCGAGAATGTATTCTGCAGTAACTCCAAACATTTCAGCCATGCAATTGGCAGTAGCGGCAGTAGGGGTTCTTCGACCTGTTTCCCATGCTGATATCAGTGGAACAGTGTATGGCTTCTCTCGTTTCATTTTTTGTGATATAACAGTGGCAAACTGCTGCTGCGTGAGTTCGTTTTTCTCTCTTAATGTTACGATGTGAGAAGCAGAAATATTTGAAGTTTTTTTCATAAGATTTATCCTCCGCTAGTAATGATTTGAGCAAGTGCTCAAAGGAAACGTTTATGGTTGTTTTTCGATTATTATTGATTGCATTTTTATATATAGATTATAGTCATTTACATACACTGAGTCAAGAATAATATACCCCGATTATACAAAAAAAGAAGAATAGCGGATCCCGAGTAGTTTACGTGAGGGAGCAGCTATAGAAACTATGCCAGCAGTATTGCAGCATCAAAAATAAAATTCTACTTATGACGCCTACATCAATATTACATAAATACATAGTGAAACAGGAGTGTGTATGTGCAATAATCAGATATGATATATTACAAGAAGGGACGAAAAGATGGATGTAGCTGCAGACAATAAAACTGCAAAGAAATTTTCAGCGCTAAAAAAATGGGTAGTATTTGTTCTAATACTGTTTACATTATCATTGCTGATTTTCAGATTCGTATTGATTCCTGGTAATGTACCGTCAGCTTCAATGGAACCGACACTGATGACGGGTGATATCATTTTTGTTAATGGACTTGCGTATGATACACATGATCCGCAGCGCGGAGATATCATAGCCTTTCACTCGCAAGAACTTGGCTGCGTGCTCATCAAGAGAATAATCGGTATGCCAGGTGATAAAGTATCGTTTGAGGGAAATAGTGTAAATATCAATGGTGAGCCTTTAAATGAAAGCTATCTGACAGACAATGTCGGAACGAAATGCGGGGAGACATTTACTGTCCCTGCAGACTCTTATTTTGTTCTTGGAGATAACAGAGAGAATTCACTGGATTCGCGCTTTTGGAAGGATCCGTTTGTAAGTAGAAAATCGATAATGGGGAGATACTTTGGTAGATTGAACTTTTGAAATGAGATTAGAGAAATATCGGGCTTGACTTTTATTTTTGACAGGTTTATTGTACTAATTAATCGAAAAGAGATATGACGATGTCTCTTACGTATAAACCGCAGAGAAAGAGTAGTAAGTACGAAGTGCTTTTTCAGAGAGCTGCCGATGATGGGAACGCAGCATTGTATGAGTACTGAATGGACTTTTGAGGCTGACCTGAACAAAGTAGGCGTCGGCGGGTTATCACACCCGTTACCAGAGTGACATGTATGGATCCGTACATGAAAGAGAGTGGGCAGAGTTTTATCATTTGTCAATTTGAGTGGCACCGCGACGATATCGCCTCAAGCATAGAAATATGTTTGAGGCGTTTTTTGCGTATTGCAGTAGTGATGAGTTATGCTCCGAACGGCGCGAATAAACATTAACTGAAATAAAAGAATTTAGTGGAGGAAAATATAATGAAAAAGAAAACTCTTAGCATAATCACAGCAGTAGCTGTTCTTTCAATGATGTTATCAGGCTGTGGCAGTTCAGCATCAGGCACAGGCAGTACTCAGGCAGCAAACGAAAACGTATCATCACAGGCAGATGCAGGTACGAATGCTTCATCACAGGCAGATGCAGGTTCAGATACTTCAGCACAGACCGATGTTTCGGCTGCAACCGGAACAACAGGCGCAGCCTCAGATGTATCCGGTAAGACATTTAAAGTCGGTATCGTTCAGTATGTCGATGATGCGTCTCTCAATCAGATCACATCAAGTATTCAGGCAGAGCTTGATGCGAAGGGTGCAGAACTTGGATGTACATTCGACTATAATGATTACACAATGAATGGTCAGGCCGATTCAACTGTACTTGGACAGATGGCTACAGAACTTGTAAATGATAAGGTTGACGCAATCATTCCTATCGCAACTCCTACAGCAGTCATAATGCAGTCAGCGACTGAAGATAATCAGATACCCGTGATCTTCGCAGCCGTCTCAGATCCAATCGGGGCAAGGCTTGTTAAGACATTTTCTGCACCAGGAGGAAATATAACCGGTGTCTCGGATATGTTCAGCACAGTAGATCTAATGAATCTTATCCTTGCAGCAAAGCCTGATGCAAAAAAAATAGGGCTTCTATATGATAAAAGTCAGGATTCTTCGACATCTGCAATAGCGGCAGCAAAGGATTTCTGCAGCAAGAACGGACTCGAAGTAGACGAAAAGACAGGTACGACAAACGATGAGATATCGCTTGCAGCAGATTCTCTTATTTCCGATAAGGTAGATGCGGTATTCACACCATCTGACAATACTGTAATGACTGCAGAACTTTCTATATATGAGAAATTTGCCGAAGCGAAGATACCTCATTTTGGTGGAGCTGATTCATTCGCACTCAACGGAGCATTTGCAGGGTATGGCGTTAACTATGCAGATCTTGGAAAAGAAACGGCAGACATGGCAGTAGACATACTTACAGGTGTTTCTACCCCGGCAACTACTCCTGTAAAGACTATGGATAATGGTATCATAACAGTCAACACAGACATTGCTTCCGAAATAGGAATTGATTACAGCGTTTTCCAGGGTATGACTTCTAAAGTTCAGGAAACAAAGACAGCTGAAAGCTTCGAAAAGTAACTCACAGTCGACGGAATCTGAATGAATGGGTATCAGCATTGAATCTGAGCCAGTTCATGGCTGGAGGTCAATAAGAAGCCAGAATAAGTGTATATTATTGGTTTGATAATTATCTAACAGAAGCGACATTATATCGTAACAGAAGTGACACCATAATGATTGTAATCCTACAAACAGAAGTGACATTATAATGATTGTAATTCTACAAACAGAAGTGACATCATAATGATTGTAATTTGTAATTTACGGATTTATCAAGGATATTCTGATTTGGAATGTAGAGGAAACTAGTAATTTACGGACTTATTAAGGATATTCTGGTTTGAAATGTAGAAGAAACTTGAATTAATCGTTTGTGTTACGTACTAAATAGCTAGATAGTTCATTTGGTTGGTAGTAAAAAAATTAAGTCTCTTTCATGACTACGGTTTATTTCATTATAAATTGAAATTAGACCGTAGTTCATTACATTTGATGATATGAAGTATTACGTACTGGAACTCGATTCTGAGTTATAGTTGGTAACTTTTCCTGATTATTTTTTTTAGCACTACCATCTTATATCTACAACTTGGTATTTAGACCGTACAAAAAGAAATTAATCTTGATTTTTATACATACTAAATATAATAATTGATGTAAAGACCGTATATTTATCTGACATCTGACAAATCAAGGCTTTCGACGAGCATAAAGGATTCGGCGAGCATAAAGGATTCGGCGCATAGTAGATCTGGCCAGCATAATGGATTCGGCGCATAGTGGATCTGGCGAGCATAATGGATTCGACCAGCATAGTGGATTCGACCAGCATAATGGATTCGACCAGCATAGTGGATCTGGCCAGCATAATGGATTCGGCGAGCATAATGGATTCGGCGCATAGTGGATCTGGCGAGCATAATGGATCTGGCGAGCATATGGAATTCGGCAAGTACGAAAAGCCCGGTAGATAGCAATAAAATATAGTTAATTATACATATAGATAAGAGGGACATGATATGGGAGCGATATTTTCAGCAGATATCTTTATAAGCGCGCTTGAACTGGGGTGCATATATTCATTTGTAGCGATGGCACTTTACATTTCATTTACAATACTTAACATCGCGGATCTGTCAACAGATGGATGCTTTACTCTTGGGTGCGCAGTCTGTGCGGTCGTCACGATATCGGGACATCCTTATCTGGCGATACCGGCGGCAATGCTCGCGGGTGTATGTTCAGGCTTCATCACGGCGATGCTTCAGACGAAGATGGGCGTGGAATCGATACTTGCAGGTATCATAGTAAATACCGCTCTTTATACGATCAATATATTTGTCATGGGAAAATCGAACTTGAATATTTTTGGTCAGGAAACGATGTTCGTAAATGCAAAGAAATTATCAGATGCAGTATGGTATCAGAAATCCTATAAGCTGATCATTGCTGCAGTGCTCGTTGTGATAGCGATTATACTGATCTCGTGGTTTCTCAACACAAAAATCGGACTCAGCATACGTGCGACAGGTGATAATCCGATGATGGTCAAGGCTTCCAGTATCAATCCCGGGAAAATGATCACTACCGGACTTTGCATCTCAAGTGCACTTACGGCTCTTTCGGGAGCGGTGCTCGCACAGTATCAAAAATCATGCGATATCAACTTTGGAACAGGTCAGGTCACAATAGCGCTCGCAAGTCTTGTCATAGGAACATCAATCATTTCACACGGAAGTGTGTTTAAGAGAGTACTTGGCGTTGTTATGGGGAGCTGCCTGTACCGCGTGATAATAGCTGTAGCACTAAGATTTCATTTGCCGGGAGAATGCCTTAAACTTGTGTCGGCGATAATAGTCGCAGTCGCGATATCCGCGCCTTACCTTACAGGTAAAATGAAATTCGTGCAGCAGAAGAATGATATGCTCAAAGCTGAGAAGCTCGAAGGCATTGGGAAGGAGAGTGATAGATAATGCTCATCCTTCAGAATATCTCTAAGACTTTTAATCCGGGAACAGTTAATCAAAAAAAAGCATTGTCTAATGTCTCACTTGAACTAACTGACGGCGATTTTGCTACGATAGTAGGCAGTAACGGTGCCGGAAAATCAACGCTTTTCAATGCTGTAACAGGCGCATTCTTTGTTGATGAGGGCAGAATATATCTAGATGGCGAGAATATAACATACAAGCCGGAGCACCTGCGAAGCCGTGATATAGGTCATCTTTTTCAGGATCCGCAGCTCGGGACTGCTCCGCACATGACGATAGAAGAGAATCTAACGCTTGCATATATGCGTGCAGGAGGAAAACGTTATTCAGGTTTATCAAGGATAAGCAGTAAGGAAAAGAAAGATTTTAGAGAGCGTCTTTCACAGCTCGACATGGGTCTTGAAGACCGCATGAAACAGCCGGTCGGACTTCTTTCAGGCGGACAGCGTCAGGCACTCACGCTTCTTATGGCAACGTTCGTTACTCCTAAGATTCTGCTGCTTGACGAGCATACTGCCGCACTCGACCCTGCAAGTGCCGAGAAAGTCCTCGCACTTACCAAGAAGATAATATCTGAGCGTAAACTTACCTGCCTTATGGTCACACACAACATGCATCAGGCACTTGAACTCGGAAATCGTACCCTCATGATGGACAATGGTTCTATTGTCCTTGATGTGAGCGGAGATGAGCGTTCAAAGATGACTGTTGATGATCTGCTTACGGAATTTAGCAGGAAAGCCGGCGAAGCACTTGATAACGACAGGATATTGCTGTCGAAAAACCAATAAGAGCGCTACTTCCTCATGTTTAAGAGCGTCATTTGATCGTTTTGCTTTTGTGCAAGCACGAACGCATAGCGACTTTTGACGCTTGCATCATTTCATTACAATTAAGGGATATTCTTATTACAATATGTCTGAATCCCCTTGCCTTATCGTGTTAAATTATGTATTCTAGTAGTGTTGATATTTTGTGCTGCATAGTCTGAAAGTTTTTTCAAAACATGTAGGACATTCGCAGCATCATAGTATGATCGAATAAATATATGATAAGGCAGATAACAATGGATCTAAATGATATTACAAATATCGGAGAGGATATTGTCTCTTCAGTAAATAACAGCATACAATCGGGTGATTTTAGCCATCTGAGCAGCGACATCGGTGATATTACAAAGAGGTTCTCAAGCAAGATCACGGATGAAGTAAAGGGAACCCCTAATCAGCATGCATATGGAGCACCTGTTCATCAATATGGACAGACTTCTTATTCGTACGATAATCAGAGAAGTTATGAAAATCAGCAGAACCGTACTGTAAATCAGCAGGGCGGGATATCACAGAATAACGCAGGATATGCACAGAATATGCAGGCTGGTACACAGCAGAATTGTGCGGGATATGCACAAAATATGCATGTACATCAGAATTATGCCGGTTGTGCACAGAACAGAGCTGGACAGAACTACAGTGTATATGCGTCTGATTATAAAAATCACAATCCTTCTACTTTTAATATGTCACGAACCCATCATGGAACAGGTGTTGCAGAGATAGTATGTGGAATACTTGGCACTACTATTTTCGGGATAATGTTTGCCACAACTATGATCAGTTCAATATTTGTCACTGGCAGTATCGCTCTTATCGCCGGAGCTGTGGCAACCGGTTCATTTCTTGTTTGCAGCATTGTGAGTATTTTCCGTGGATCAGGATTTACCGCAATATCTTCTGAAGCAAAAGAGATGGCAAGGCTTATAGGCGCACGCACATCTGTCCAAATAGATGAGCTGGCGCGAAGAACAGGGCTTTCTCATGATCAGATCGTAAAGAAACTGAAGAAGCTTATATCTAAAGGTATCATCCCGCAGGGAAAGTTTGATGAAAATCAGACAACACTTATGCTTACCGACAGCATGTATAAGCAGTATCAGGATACTGAAAATGCGCGTAACAAAAGCGATAACGAAAAAACAAAGCGTGAAAATGAACAGAAGAAGAGTTACGCCAGTCTTACACCTGATGTGCGTTCAATAATCGATGAAGGTAACAGATATATAAAACAGATACGTGAATATAATGACCGGATACCTGATAATGAGATCATGTCTACAAAGCTTTATAAGCTGGAAGATATAATGAAACGGATATTTGTGCAGGTCGAAAAGAAACCGTCATCTGCAGATGAACTTCATAAGTTTATGGGGTATTATCTCCCAACTACTACCAAGCTCATAAAAGCTTATATAGATGTAAATGAACAGCCGATCGAAGGACAGAATATCAATGAGACCAAGCATCAGATCGAGGACACGCTCGATGTCATCAATCAGGCATTTGAGAAACTGCTTGACAGTATGTTTGAAGATATGAACTGGGACATCAGGTCAGATATAAATGTCATGAAGACGATGATGGCGCAGGATGGGCTTACGGATAACAAGGATTTCGGTGCTCAAAAGTGGCAATGATGCTACGAATTGCTTCGCTTCCTAAAATGTGGTTCCCACATTTGGAAGCTCTCGCAATTCTGTAAACATTCGGAATCCGCTGATTTGCTACGCAAATCGCTACTTCCTCATGTTTAGGCGTGTCATAAGGTCGTTCTGCGATGCGACTGCAAGTCGCATTGTTCATTGCAAGCATGAACGCAGAATGACTTTTGACACTTGCATCATTATATGAAATCTTACAAATGTGCATGGAGGGAAAATCATGGCAGAAGAAATGGACAACAAACAGGAAACAGCGGTAAAAGAACCCGGGAAGACGATTCTTCAGTTTGGAACTGATCTTGATACAAAAGATCTGCCAGCGATGCAGACAGTAGATACTACTGTTGTTAAGGAGAATAAACCGCTTGATGATTCAATGCTCAGTGATGATGAGAAGAAACAGGTCGCTGATTTTGCAGAGAAAATCGATCTGACTAATTCACAGGCGATACTTCAGTATGGCGTTGGAACCCAGAAGAAGATGTCTGATTTTTCAGAAAAAGCAGTTGATAATGTCAGGACAAAAGATATGGGTGAAGTCGGCGGACTCATTGCGAATCTTACGACAGAACTCAGGGAATTCAACGTAGAACCGGACGATAAGGGATTCCTCTCATTTTTCAAGAAGCAGGGTAATAAGATCGAAGCTATCAAGACCAGATATAATAAGGTAAATACAAATGTCGGAACGATCATGCAGGCACTTGAAAAACAGCAGGTGACACTTCTCAAGGATGTTGATGTTCTTGATCATATGTATGATCTTAACCTTAATTATTTTAAGGAACTTACGATGTATATACTTGCGGGGAAGAAGAAGCTGAACGAAGTTCGCGAAGGAAAGCTTGTAGAACTCCAGAATAAGGCATCATCGTCAGGACTTCCTGAAGATGCGCAGGCCGCGAAAGATCTTTCGTCTCAGTGTGACAGATTTGAGAAGAAACTTTATGATCTTGAACTCACACGTACGATATCGATGCAGACCGCACCACAGATCAGAATGGTACAGAGCTCTGATACGATGATGGCTGAAAAGATACAGTCTACGATCGTTAACACGATTCCACTCTGGAAGAATCAGATGGTCATCGCGATGGGAATCGAGAACACTGCACAGGCAGAAAAAGCTCAGCGTGCCGTTACGGATATGACTAATGAGATGCTCAGAAAGAATGCGGATATGCTTCATACAGCAACTGTTGATGCTGCCAAGGAATCAGAGCGAGGCATCGTTGATCTTGATACACTTAAACATACAAATGAGACACTTATCTCATCGCTTGATGAAGTAATGCAGATTCAGAAAGATGGCAAAGCTAAGCGCGCCGAGGCGGAAGTTCAGCTTGCACAGATGGAAAATCAGCTTAAGACAAAGCTTCTTGATATGTCAAAGCAGTAATCATTCTATTGATCTTTTGATCTGATATGTGTGATATACGACCGATGATGACATACATTTTGTGTAAATAGTAGTTTGAATTTTTTATGCTTAGGTCTTATCATTCGTATGTAAGGGTCTGCGGTACCATACTGCAGACAAAAAGAGGGCATTTTTAATCAATCAGGAGGGAATGTGAAATGAAGAAATTTGGAATCAAGGAAGTTGTTGCTGCCGGTATCGGTACGGCACTGTTTGTAGCACTTACAAACGTTCAGATACCTGTAGGTTTTATACCTAATACTGCATTTCAGCCCAGAGCAGCTTTGCTCGCATTTTTTGCAGCAGTATTCGGACCTATCGTAGGCGGGATAATGGGACTGCTTGGACATGCTCTTGGCGATGCACTGTTTTATGGAAGTGTTTGGTGGAGCTGGGTATTCCCTGATGCACTGTTTGGTATTGCGGTTGGTCTTTTTGCCACAAGATTTCAGATCAAAGAGGGCGGATTCTCAGGCAAGCAGATAGCTGTTTTCAACATAGTTCAGGCTATCGCAAATGCAGTATGCTGGATAGTAATTGCACCTGTACTTGATGTAGCCATCTATGCAGAACCTGCAAATAAAGTATTTACTCAGGGTGCGATCGCTGCAGTTCTTAATATAATCGTTGTCGCTGTTCTGGGAACACTACTTGCAGTTGGATATTCGAAACTGGGAGCAAAATCATCAAGCCTTTCAAAAGAAGACTAGTAAGCGGTATATATGGAAACAGTTATTGAATTCAAGGATTTTTCATTTAAATACAGAGCGCAGAAAGAACCTACGCTGCATGATATCAATCTGAAGATCTGCAAGGGTGAAAAAGTCCTTATAATAGGACCTTCGGGTTCAGGCAAATCAACTCTGGCACATTGTCTTAACGGACTTGTGCCTTTTGCTTTTCCGGGTGATATAAGCGGCGATTATTTTGTTAACGGAAAGGATCCGAGGGAACTTGGCATCTTTGGGCTTAACAAGATGGTCGGTACGGTTCTGCAGGATACGGATGGTCAGTTTATCGGGCTTACTGTTGCTGAAGATATAGCATTTGCGCTCGAAAATGACATGGTTTCACAAAAAGACATGTTCAGACGTGTAGATATGGCGTCAGATCAGGTATCCGTAAAGGATCTTCTTCATCATGCTCCGCAGGAACTTTCCGGCGGTCAGAAGCAGCGTGTCTCAATGGCCGGTGTTATGGTCGACGATGTGGGCATCATGATGTTTGATGAGCCGCTTGCGAATCTTGATCCTCGTACCGGAACGACAGCGATAGATCTTATTGATAAAATACAGAAAAATAAAGATGCAACGATAATAATTATTGAACATCGTCTTGAAGATGCACTTTTCAGAGATGTTGACAGAATAATCCTTATCGGGGATGGTACGATCATTGCAGATATGATACCTGACGAACTTCTTTCGACTGATCTTCTTGCAAAAAACGGGATAAGAGAACCACTGTATCTTTCAGCAATACGTCATGCAGGCGGAATCATTGATCCCAAAACTCATCCGCAGCATATAGAAAATATGGATATTTCTCCATATCGCGATGATGTAAGAACATGGTTTGAACAGGTTAAACTTGATAAGCCAAAGGTTTCAGATGATGTTGTACTTGATATCGATAAAATAGGATTTTCGTATGTCCCGGGTGAGAAAGTACTTGATAATATATCATTTTCAGTCCATCGCGGAGAGATGATGAGCATCGTTGGAAAGAACGGTGCAGGCAAATCTACTTTATCTGCGCTGATATGCGGATTTATCAAGCCTGATTCCGGAGTTATAAGACTTAATGGCAGCGATATAAGTTCACTTTCAATTAAAGAACGTGGTGAAAAGATAGGTCTTGTCATGCAGAATCCCAATCAGATGATATCAAAGCCAATGATATTTGACGAGGTCGCGTTGGGGCTTAAGGTTCGCGGCATTCCGGATGAAGAGATCAAAGATCGGGTTTTAGAGACATTAAAGATATGTGGTCTGTATGAATTCAGAAACTGGCCGATATCTGCCCTTTCATTTGGACAGAAAAAGCGAGTTACGATCGCGTCCATTCTTGTCATGAATCCCGAGATCATAATCCTGGATGAACCTACAGCGGGACAGGATTACCGTCACTATACAGATATAATGGAATTTCTTAAGATGATAAATACAGATCAAAAGATTACGATCATCATGATCACGCATGATATGCATCTTATGCTTGAATATACGAATCGTGCGGTTGTTATCGCTGATGGTCATATGCTCTCTGACGCGTCGCCTGCGGATATACTTACAGATGAAGAGACTGCAAAAAAAGCATATCTCAAGAAGACATCGCTTTATGATCTTGCAAGGAAATGTGATATTGATGATCCATCTGAATTTGCAGAAAGATTTATAAGTTTTGAGCGCGCATCAAGAAAGACAGAACAAACGTTATAGTTTGTGGAATGGGGCAAAGTGGGTAGCAGAGTATTATCTTATACAGACAAGAACACATGGATACATAGACTTAGCGGAGTGACAAAACTCGTTTTTTTTCTGATGTGGTCGATTACCAGCATGATCACATATGATACGCGTGTACTCGCTGTAATGCTGATATTCAGCATATATGTGCTTAAAGCATCTAAAACTGAATGGAAACAGGTTGGAACGGTTTTTAAGTTCATTCTGTTATTTCTTGTCATCAATATCATTGCTATATATATTTTTTCTCCTTATCAGGGTACAAAGGTATATGGAACGAAGACAGTTCTTGTTGATATGATCGGCAATCATGATCTGACGCGTGAACAGCTTTTCTATGAGGGAAATATCATACTGAAATATATGACGGTCGTTCCTGCCGTATTTATGTTTATCATTGCAACGAATCCAAGTGAATTTGCTGCATCTCTTAACAAGATCGGTATCAGTTACTATGCCGGATATTCCGTAGCTATCGCACTCAGATATATTCCTGATGTACAGGACGATTATGCCAAGATAAAAAATGCGCAGGAAGCACGCGGAATAGAGATGTCAAGGAAAGCCAAACTTGGAGATAGGATAAAACGTACATCAGCTATCTTGTTTCCACTTATATTTACCAGTATGGACAGAATCGATGTTGTAAGTAATGCCATGCAGCTTCGCGGCTTTGGCAAAAATAAAAAGAGGACATGGTATTCAGCCAAAGCATTTGAAAGAAATGATTACATTGTTCTCGCTTTTACAATCGTATTTTGTACGGCAGCGCTTATAATCACTTTTCATAATGGAAGCAGATTCTATAATCCATTTGTCACAAGGTGATATGGAAAATAAAAAAATGATGTTTAATTGAACAGGACGGGTTTTAACATGGATAAGAATGAAACGGCAGAGCAGCTTAGGAAGCATGGTTTTGAATGCAGTGTTGACAGCGGCGTCGTAATGATAAAGGGACATAAGGACAGTCAGTTCCTTTCGGCGGTCAAGAAAGAATTAAGTGATATCGGATATGATGGAAGTTTTGGAATCCATGGGATTTCATCAGGGATGAAGCAGAGTGAGATGAAAGAGAATGTTTCGGCTTCTGATGTCGATGATTCTATCGTGACAGACAGTGATCTTGCGGGAAGCATCATGACCGACGGAGATATTGACGGCAGCGATATGGATAACAGCGATATGGATAACAGTGATATAGATAGCAATGATATTGGAAAAAATGGTGCTGACGGTTCGTCGCCGGAGATCGATTATTCGGATGACGGGCAGGGAACATTTAATTTTTAGTGAGTATTTTATTGCATGATGTGGGTGTCAAAAGTAGTCATTTTGTTATGATCAGTTGAATTGATTGTAGAACGTATTTATAACTTGTCATTGGAGCTGAGATATTGAATATTCTTACACTTGAAAAAATAACAAAGATCTATACACAAAGGAAGCTTTTTGACGAAGCTTCTTTTTATATGCAGGATGATGAGAAAGTGGGAATTGTCGGTATAAACGGAACCGGCAAATCTACACTTCTTAAGATATGTGCAGGTATCGAAGAGCCGGACAGTGGAAATGTGACACGTGCGTCAGATCAGGTGATCGGATACCTTCCGCAGCATCCCGAATTTGAAAAAGACACGGATATCATCACGTGCGTATGTGGCAAAGATGCTGATACCGATCGTATTGTCAGAGCAAAGACTATGCTTTCAGAACTTGGATTCTCTGATTTTACAGAAAAGGCAGATCATATGTCGGGAGGTCAGCAGAAGAGACTGGCACTTGTTTCCGTACTTATGGATTCGTGCGATCTTCTGCTTCTCGACGAACCGACAAACCATCTTGATCTTGAAATGTCCGACTGGCTGGAAGATATATTAAGGCGCCGAAAAGGCGCTATGATCATGATCACACATGACAGGTATTTTCTTGATAGCGTATGTGACAGGATACTTGAAGTAGATCGTGGACAACTTTATTCATATGAGTCAAATTATGAAGGATATCTTTCACTAAAGGCTGAACGCGCGGAGATGACTGATGCAACAGACAGGAAACGTGCAACGCTGCTTAGAAATGAACTTAAGTGGGTACAACGCGGTGCAAGGGCTAGGACTACGAAACAAAAATTCAGACTGAATCGTTATGAAGAGCTTAAGGATATACATTCACAGGCGAAAGACGGCTCAGTCGAGCTTGATTCGATCTATTCACGAATGGGCAAATCTACTATTGAAGCAGATCACATCGTGAAGTCGTATGACGGTAAAACAGTCATAAAAGATTTCAGTTATATCTTTCTTAAAAATGACCGTGTAGCTATCATCGGTCCAAATGGATGTGGAAAGACGACTCTTATCAAGATCATAAATGGCAGTATAGAGCCTGATAGTGGTGAAGTAAAGACAGGTCAGACGATCAAGACGGGCTATTACAGTCAGATGGTCTCCGATTCAGGGGCACCGATGGATGCAAATGAAAAAGTCATTGATTTTATCAAAGATGTAGCTGAATATGTCCGTACATCTGAGGGACTTGTATCTGCATCACAGATGCTTGAAAAGTTCTTATTTGATCCAACAATGCAGTACACTGTTATCGGTAAACTTTCGGGCGGTGAAAAGAGAAGACTTCAGCTTCTTCGCGTTCTAATGGGTGCGCCGAACGTGCTTATACTTGATGAACCGACTAATGATCTTGATATCACGACACTTACGATACTTGAGGATTATCTCGATAAATTTATGGGTATCGTTGTAATCGTTTCGCATGACAGGTATTTTCTCGACAGGACGGTAAATAGGATATTCGCGTTTCAGCCTGATGGCACGCTTCGGCAATATGAGGGTGGATATACCGACTATGCAGCAGCGGTACATGAAGAATCAGCTGGCAGCAATAGTGATAGAAAAGCTACAAGAAATCAATTACCTGTTGAGACAACGGATGCCGGAACTTCTGAATCAAAATGCAGTGAAGATAATGATATAAAACTGAGCGGCAGGGATCTATACAAGGCTCAGAACGCTGCAAATAAAAAGCTTAAGATGTCATATCAGGAACAAAAGGATTATGAAACTATAGAAGATGATATCGCAAAAGCTGAAGCAGAAGTTAAGAGGCTTGACGAGCAGATAGTGCTTAACGCATGCGATTTTCCTAAGCTTTCGGAACTTTCCAAAAAGCGTGATGAGACACAGAAGAGTGTTGATGAACTTACGGAGAGGTGGATGTATCTTGAAGATCTGCAGGAGAAGATAGACAGCCAGGAGTAAATCTCAGGAGTAAAGCTAAGAAGTAAAGCTAAGGATTAAAGCTGTAACCTGGTAGAAATTACTGCAAAAACATTCAAAATATTAAAGTCATCCTCATGCATATCATGTGTTGATAAATATTACATCATGATTGCACAAGGATGACTTTTTTTATTTACATTGATTTTGAATCTTTCAATCTATATGTTCTTTAGTTCGTTTTTAGTTTGCTTTTACTTCTTCCCATAATGAGTTGTAGAGTTTGTCAGCATCTTCACCGAGATATGTATATGTCTCTAACCCTTTATATTTCGAGAGATCAGGAAATGCAGTCTCAGAGTTCTTTATCGTTGTATCCTGTATGAGATCTTTTGCAGCAGTGTTAGGTGTAGAGTATGTTATATATTCGAAATTCTTCTCGGCTACATCACCTCTCGCCATGAAATCTATGAACTTCATTGCATTGTCATAATCAGGAGCATCCTTTGGTACGACCCAGCCATCGATCCAGAGATTTGTTCCTTCACTTGGGATAACATAGACAAGATCAGGATTCTCACGCTGTGTATATATAGCTTCACCTGAATAGATAACGCCGATAGCTGCTTCGCCGCCTATCATCTTATCGCGGACTTCATCGATTACATATGCCTGAACAAGAGGCTTCTGCGTTATAAGGTCATCTTTGCATTTTTCAAGCTCTGTCTTATCAGTCGTATTCATCGAATATCCGTTTTTCTTTTCAGCTACCATGAATGCGTCACGTACTGAATCCTGCATGAGGATGTTATCTTTATATTTTTCATCCCAGAGCTGTGCCCAGCTTGTTATAGGTTCATCCACCATTTTCTTGTTATAGAGGATGCCAACGGTTCCCCAGCAGTAAGGGACACAATATTTATTTCCTGGATCAAATTCATCTGCCATCTTGAAATACTCGGTTCCTATATTCTTCTTTACATTAGGAAGTTTGGAATAATCGAGCTCCTGCAGAAGTCCCTTATCCATCATCTTATTTACCATATAATCGGAAGGGCATACAACATCGTACTGTGCGGCTCCTGCGGCGATCTTTGGATACATTGCCTCGTTAGTCTCAAACTCGTCATAGACAACTTTGATTCCAGTCTCGCTTTCGAACATCGTGATCGTTTCGGGATCGATATATTCGCCCCAATTGTAGACATAGACTTTGCCGGAATCACTTTTCCCATCCGTTTTAGCGTTTGTCTTGTTGATGTTTCCACATCCTGCGAGCGCGCAACCTGAAACAGCTGCGGCAAGTACTACAGATGCGATCTTTGCTGCGGTTTTTTTCATGATCTTTCTCCTCCATCATAATAAATGATTATTGTTTCTTGAAACTTGATTAATGCGTTTGGCTTAAGCAATCTTATCTACGACTGCGGTGGCTGTCTTGCTTCCTGATCTGTTTAGCAGCAGAAGCAGTACGAACACTGTCACAAAAATGAGAGTCGAGAGAGCGTACATCTCAGGCTTTATGCCTTTTTTGACTTCTGTATATATCTTTGTCGATAAAGTATCGATTCCAGGACCTTTTGTAAAATGCGTTATTATGAAATCATCTATCGACATAGTAAAAGCCATAAGCGTTCCAGCGAGGACTCCCGGCATGAGATCCGGAAAGACTACTTTCCAGAAGGCATAAGACGGTTCGGCTCCGAGATCGAGCGCTGCTTCATAAGTACTCTCATTAAGTGTTTTCATTCTTGGTTCCACGCTCAACATGACGTAAGGTATGTTGAATGTGATGTGAGAGAGCAGTATAGTTCCAAATCCGAACCTGAGTCCCATTGAGAGAAACAGCAGCATGAATGAGATACCTGTAACGATATCAGCATTTAGCATCGGGATATTTGCTATCCCCATCGCGATCGTGCGGCGTCTTTTTTTCATCTTCCTCATAGCAAGGCATATCATTGTTCCTATGATGGCTGCTACAAGACTTGAGATCACGGCAATGAGGACTGTATTCCTGAACGCCGATAGTATCTCACTGTCCTGAAAAAGAGAAGCATACCACTTAAGTGTAAATCCTCCCCATTTTGCGCGGCTCTTGCTTGCATTGAACGACATAACGATAAGTGTCGCT
>OBMA010000712.1_pt1 | contig 20108 bp, 12 predicted proteins | sample 1539141 | NCBI WGS metagenome assembly OBMA01 (sample SAMEA3991484, study PRJEB22521) | metagenome | biome: anthropogenic terrestrial biome; feature: sewage plant; material: raw primary sludge | place: Sweden | collected 2012-09-26
ACCCATACCTATGACAGGTATCTTCACTGCGTGAGATGCCTGATATACCATCCTCACAGCGACAGGTTTTATTGCAGGTCCTGACATTCCACCCGTCTTATTTGCAAGAACAAATCTGCGTTTTACCGGATCTATCTTCATCCCGGTCAGCGTATTGATGAGCGATATTGCGTCAGCGCCGGCTGATTCGGCTGCCCGTGCCATCTCGGCGATATCAGTGACGTTAGGCGTAAGCTTCATGATAACAGGCTGTTTTGCATGCTTTTTTATCTCTTTTGTGATCTCTTCGAGGCTCTCCGGCTTTGTGCCAAATGCGATCGCTCCCTGCTTCACATTAGGGCATGAAACGTTGATCTCAAGCATATCTACCGGCTGATCATTTAATTTTTCGGCAACATCTATGTAGTCCTGAATGCTCTTTCCACAGACGTTGACTATAACCTTTGTATTATACTGTTTTAAGAATTTGAGATCCCTTTCGATGAATACGTCTATCCCGGGATTCTGCAAACCGATGGCATTGAGCATCCCGCCATACACTTCCGCAACACGCGGCGTGGGGTTGCCTTCCCATGGCACATTTGAGACCCCTTTGGTGACTACGGCACCGAGTTTGCCCAGATCATTGAACTCCCCGTATTCCATCCCGGATCCGAACGTTCCTGATGCAGTCATTACAGGATTTTTAAATTCCACTCCTGCTATATTTACTTTAGTATTCATAAAGCATTTCCCTTCCTGGCTTTCAGATATAACCTCTCATTACTTCTAATCTATCGTATCTGCTTTTCGTTTCAAAGATAGTTACCGTCTACATCGCAGAGTAGATTATATTCCTTAGCTTTCTGATGTAACCCATCGCGCATCCGTCGACAAGCTGCTGCATCATGACAAATGTAAGACTGTTTGCAGGATCGACCATCATGTAGGTTCCTAGCCAGCCATCCCACCCGAATTCTCCTTTTACGGAAAATGACTGGGCGATCTCCGGTCTTACCATAACACGCATCAGATTGCCATATGTATATCCCTGCATAAGACGGTGATCTCTGTCGAAGCCTTTCTGCTGCATATCCGTAAGTCCTGCAGAGCGCATAAATCTTATCGTACCGGGTTCGAGCACCCTTACACCGTCAAGTTCTCCTTCGCCTATGAGCATTCTTGTAAATCTCATATAATCGTCGATCGTTGACTTGATTCCTGCCCCGCCTGCTTCAAATACAGGTTCTTTATCTATGTGTATCTGTACGCCAAGATTGGGCTCAGACAGCCTTACAAGTTTACCATCTACTGATCTGTATGCCTGACTAAGTCTGCTGAGTTTATCTTCCGGCACATAAAATCCCGTATCTTTCATTTTCAGCGGATCAAAGATATTCTCCTTTAGAAAATCACCGTATCTCATCCCGCTCACTTTTTCTACTACAGCTCCTAATATATCTGCCGAGTAGCTGTATTTGAAATCTGTTCCCGGGTCAAATGAAAGCGGTATGCGTCCGATACGATCTGCGAATTCTGCCGTAGTCATCGGGTCATCTGATGTAAGTCTCTCATTCATCTCATCAGTGAGGTGCTGCGTCTGGATCATTCCTTCATCATCGGCACCGCCATATGTATAGCCTGATGTCATGCTCAGCAGATCATGTATCTCTACTTCTCTTGATGCAGGGCGTAATCCTGATCCCTCTGCAACTTTTGGATCTGCAAATGAAGGATAGTATTTTGATACCGGATCCATAAGATCCAGCTTTCCTCTCTCAAGAAGCATCATGACCGCCGCTGATGTGATCGGTTTTGTCATCGAGAACATATGACATATCGCATTTCTGTGGAACAGGGTATGATTCTCAATGTCTGAATATCCCGCTTCGTAATATCCCTGTTCTATTCCACCCTGATGTATAAGGCAGCTGATTCCCGCCGTAAGTCCTTCCCCTGTTATCTCATCAAGTAATCCCTGAATATGATCGAGCTGCTGTTTCCTCATAATATTTCCTTTCGTCAGATATCAGTCAGATATCTACATCTTCAGCATTAAATACAGGTCCTTCTGTGCAGATACGTGCATTCTTCACATGCGAATGATCATCAATATGTGTCGTCCTGCATACACATCCAAGACACGCGCCGACACCGCACGCCATACGCTCTTCAAGTGATATATATGCCTCGATCTTATTTTCCGCAGCAAATCTTTTAAGAGCGCGGAGCATCGGCATCGGACCGCACGCGAACATTATGTCTGCCTTAAGTGCGTTCTCTTTTATCGCATCTATGACATTGCCCTTTGTCCCAAGTGAACCGTCCTCTGTCGCTATCGTAACATTTCCACATTTGCTGAATTCATCTAAAAGAAATGTATCACTGTTCCTATATCCCAGGACGATGTTCTTTTCACCCCTGATATGCTTCGCAGTCTCAAGAAGCGGTGGAAGTCCTATGCCGCCGCCTATTATGAATGATCTCCTGTCCATTGCCTTCTCTATAGGAAATCCGTTTCCGAGCATCCCGATCAGTTCGACAGAATCTCCTGACTTCAGATGTGATATCTCTTCTGTACCAGCTCCTGCCACTCTGTATACAAGTCTAAGTGACGGCAGTCCCTTATCTATGCCGCAGATACTTATCGGTCTCGGCAGAAGTCTCGAGCCTTCGTGCGGATATACTCCGACGAACTGTCCCGGAACTGCATCGCATGCAAGTCCTGTTTCGAGCTGCAGATCAAATATACCCTCAGATATCTCTTTCTGTGAAATCACATTTGCCATCTCTTTACGCTTCATCTGAATCTCCCGTTATCACGCTTCCATATGTCTCATATGTCTGCCTGTTCTTATTCGTTACACATTCTTATTCGTTCTACACGTTCTTATCCGTTCTGCACGTTCTTATTCTGCCCTGAATACGGTCTTGCCCGCGCATATCGTCCTGATTATCCTGCCCGGCATCTTCTCGCCGATATACGGCGAATTTGATGCTTTTGACCTGAAATGATCACTGACTGTCCATTCCGCATTTACATCTATGAGCGTTATATCCGCAGGTCCGCCGACGGCGATATAACCGGCATCAAGATGAAAGAACGCTGCAGGGTTCATGCTCATCTTCCGTATAAGTTCAGCAAACGTGATATAACCTTTATTCACAAGTTCTCTGAGTCCTAATGAAAATGATGTTTCCAGGCCTATGATACCACTTGGCGCCACTGTGATCGGTTGTGATTTCTCTGCCCTTGTATGCGGCGCATGATCGGTCGCAATCATTTCTATCGTTCCATTCTTCAGACCTTCTATAATAGCCAATCTGTCATGTTCCGTTCTGAGCGGAGGATTGATCTTTGCAAGTGTCATGTGTTTCGGAACGTCATCCTGTGTCAGTGTAAAATGGTTTGGCGTCGCCTCTGCATGAACATGGATTCCTTCTTTTCTGGCTCTGCGCACAAGCTCAACGCCCTCAGCCGTGCTTATATGCTGTATAAGAAGATCAGCTCCGTAATCGCGCGCTATATTGACATCTCTGCATATCATGCTTATCTCGGCTGCTCTTGGTGATCCCTTAAGTCCGAACGCGGATTGCGCTATATCATCATTGATTCCATTCTGTGTTATATATGCCGGATCTTCCTCGTGAAGACTTATAGGCTTCCTGATCTTCTCGGCTGCAAGAAGTGCTTTTCTTAGCAGACTCTCGTCGTTTATAGGTCTCCCGTCATCCGTAAATGCTACCGCTCCGCACTCCGACAGTGTCTCCATATCTGTAAGTTCACTGCCATTCATACCGGCTGTCACGTTTGCCGACGAATACAGGTGAAGCCCCGTTCCTCGCCCCTTAGCGATCACATACTCAAGCGTCTCTCTATTATCTATCGGTGGATTCGTATTTGCCATCATAACAACTGATGTGAATCCTCCCGCTGCAGCGGCGCAGGCTCCTGTCATAATATCCTCTTTATCAGTAAATCCAGGATCGCGAAAATGAACATGTCCATCAACAAGTCCCGGCACAGCCATGATGCCGTCTGCATCTATGACCTCTTCTTCATTTTCCGGCATAAGCGTACCTGCCGTACTTATATCAGATATCGTGCCGTTTTCATCATTTATCCTGATATCCCGCGCTCCATCTGTTCCGGACTTTGGATCGATCAAGTGTGAATTACGTATGATCATTGTGTTTCCCCCTGTTGAACATCCTCCAACATAATGATAAACTAAAGAGCAGTCAAAATAACAATCACAAAGGAGCCAATATGCTGCGTTTTATAATTGTGATACTATATGTTACGTTCTTCTGTATAATAGGACTTCCAATCCTGCTTGTCGAGATGATCGTAGGAAAATTCAGTAAAAAAAATCAGGATCGTATCGTTTTCGCCTATATAACATGGGGTCTTAGGTGTGTTTCAGATCTTTCCGGTGCCAAAGCAGATTTTATCGGTGAGGAAAATGTCCCAAAGGACAAAGCAGTCCTTTATATAATCAATCACCGCAGTTTTTTTGATACGATAATCACTTATCAGCGCGTTCCTCGCCCGACCGGATATATGGGCAAGATACAGATGAAAAAAATACCGATAGTCAAGGACTGGATGAAAGCAGCTCACTGCGTATTTATAGATCGTAATGATATCAAGCAGGGGCTCAAGTGTATCCTCGAATGTATCGATGATATCAATAATGGCATATCTATAGCCATATTCCCCGAGGGAACGAGAAGCAAAGTCGATGGTGAATTTCTTCCATTCCATGAAGGCAGTTTCAAAGTCGCAACAAAGACCGGTTGTCCGATCATCCCGGTCACGATCAATAATTCAGCTGCCGTATGGGAAGACCATTGGCCTAAAGTTGAGAAAGCTCATGTCATCGTTGAATATGGTAAACCTGTCTATCCAAATGATCTCTCTCCAGAAGAGAAGAAGCATATCGGAAGTTATGTTGAAAATATCATGAAAGAGACATGGAAGAAAAACCAGGCTCTGGTGTGATACAAAGGCAATTCGCAATATCATACCAAAATGACTACTTATGACACTTCATAATAATGGCTCCCGTCGTATGACGGAAGCCATTTTATTTCTGACATTCATTTATAATTTGCTGCCCTTTGCACCTTTGCAGCCGCCAAGTTTTACACCTGCAAGAACATTTGTATCAAATGCATATGTGACCTGTGCTGCTTCACGTGCACGCTTGAATGCAAGATCTATACATCTGTCTAACATATCCTTATATCCTAGTCCAAGAGGCTCCCACAGGTAAAATGAAAGCGATCCAGGTATAGTATTGATCTCATTTACGTATACCTTATCTGTATCTTTATCTATCATAAGATCGATTCTCGCGACACCATCACATTCAAGACTCTGAAATGTCCTGACTGCAAGGTCTCTTATCTCAGCACGCTTCTCGGCTGTCAGATCCGCCGGGATCTTTCTCTTGAGGCTCGCCATTCCCTTGGATCCGGAATCCTTTGCGCCTCCGATATATTTGTCTTCATAACTGAGGATTTCATCTGTATTAAACGGCTCTTCACATTCAGACGCTTCTGCTTTTTCAAAATCTCCAAGCACAGAACAATTGATCTCTCTGAGATTCATGATCGCCGGTTCTATAAGTATCCTTGATGCAAATGTGAATGCAAGATCTATCGCGTCGCGAAGACTCGCCGTATCATGTGCTTTCTTGATTCCAACGCTCGATCCAAGATTTACAGGCTTCACAATGACCGGATATTTCATCTTATTTTCTATCTTCTCTATCATCGCATCTGTATCGGAATAATCCGCTGATGTGAATCTGAGACAGTCAAGCACCGGTATATCATTATCTTTAAGTACTGTCTTCATTACATACTTGTCCATCCCGACAGCAGACGCAAGAACTTCGCATCCGACGAACGGAACATCAAGCGTATGGAAGAAGCCCTGAAGTGATCCATCTTCTACATTTGTACCATGCACTATAGGAAATACTATATCCACATCCGTAACAATACTGCTTCCAAACTTCTTCATCGGATATAGTACAAGTCTGACTTTTCCGTCTTCCCGGATCCATACTACCTGTCTGCTCTCCGATATCAGCGCTTTTATATCCTTATACGCTTCGATATCACCGACTTTTTCTCCGACATAAAATTCGTTTGATTTAGTCATATAGACCGGAGTGATCTCGTATTTTTCTTTATCCATCGACTGAATAGCCTGTATCGCTGAAATTATCGATATCTCATGTTCGACGCTCTTTCCGCCGAAAACGACTGCCATCTTAATTTTCATAATGTATATCCTCCCTATATTTAAATGATGTTGGTATGCTATGATACTGCGAACCCATCCTAATAATTATCAGGCAGATCATTTTCCAGAAGAATGATCTTCTTTGTAAATTCCTTCATCCTGCTGCCATTTATCGCATACGCATATGCGACAGCATCCTGAAGTGTCTCTGTGATATAAAGTGCTTCCTCAGGGAAGTCCGCAGAACGCACGCCCTTTGCTATCGCCTGAGTCTGTTTCTCTCCGACAAGGACTATATAATCGCATACAGCAGCTGCTTCCCTGCCGAATTCTTCATTATATTCGTCTTCTCTGGTTCCAAGCTCTACCATCCCGGGTGTAACGATTATCTTGCATGCATCAAATAGCGCTACTGTATCAAGCGCCATCCTGCATCCATTCGGATTTGAGTTATACGCATCATCAATTACCGTCACGCTTCCTCTGTCGATAAGCTGAAGACGATGTGGAACTCCGCGAAGCTTTCTGACCGGCAGGCGAAGATCTGATAATGATATCCCATATGTATGTGCTGCTGCGATCGCACCTAGAATGTTAAGAACATTATGTTTTCCAATAAGGCTTGTGAAAAACTCCTGAGTCGTGCCATCCGGTGCCGTCACAGTAAATGTGCTGCCTTTTTCATTTACCGAAAGAGAAGAAGCCCTGTAGCTGTTTCCTTCATTCAGACCGTAAGTTATAACACCATCGAGCCTGTTATATTTTCTTATTATCTCGTTGTCACCGTTTATGAACCGTAGACCCTCTTTGGGAAGAGCATCAAACAGCTCATATTTCGTGTTTACGATATTATCGAGAGAACGAAAAGTTTCCAGATGCTGATATCCGATCGACGTGATAATACCATCATGCGGATGGACGATATCGCATATCTCCTTGATATCTCCTACGTGACGGGCACCCATCTCGCAGATGAATACCTGATGTGCCGCTGTGAGCTGTTCCCTTATAGTCTTGACGACTCCCATCGGCGTATTGTAGCTTTCCGGAGTCATAAGCACATTGTACTTTGCGCTGAGAAGATCATGCAGATAATATTTTACGCTTGTCTTGCCATAGCTTCCGGTAATACCTACGATCTTAAGTTCCGGGCACTGTGCGAGGATATGCTTTGCATCATTGATATAATGCACCTTGACACCATATTCTACAGGTCTGTTACACTCGGCCGCAATAGTTACAGTAAATGGAGCGATTCCGTAGATAAGCGGAAGTATGATAAGCACCACCAGTCTTTCACCACGAATTAACGAAAGCGCGATCATTATGATCGTCAGCACTATTATCGTTGCGACAAGGCGCATCACTCTTGGTGTGAAAACAAGCTTCTTCTTTGCTTTAACCGGCCTGTACAGTATCAGCATGATCGCGAAAAATACGATGATCACGGTAATAAGTCCGGTCACATGTGCCGGGAGTGCATTTATATATGAATTTATACCGTATGAAGTGATATCATCAGCCCATGCGAGTATCAGTCCCACAGTGCACACAACGACTCCTGTAACCGCCGGCACCACACGCCCTATGTGCTCGCTCATCCACTTGTACTGAGCTTTGCATCTGTATGAATTGAGCTGGAACATATGTACAAAGTACAGGATCGTCAGTACATATGATACAACAAATAAAATACATTCTATAATCCCTAAGACCATTATCATTATCAGACAAACCTCCGGCGTATCAGTTAAATGGAACATTCAGAAACGATCCGATCACTTTCAGAAACAACAACTGCTGATCAAGAAATGAAAAATGTCCTGCCCTTTCTATCCGTACAAGACCTGATCCCGGTATATGCTTTTCCATATACTCACCATCTGCGATCGGTGTCGCTGTATCGTTCACGCCCCATATGAGCAGCGTCGATGACTTGATATTCGGCATGTAATCCCGCTCGTCTTCGTTTACCACCTTTACCATGCACTGACGCATCATCGGTGATGCACTTCTATAATCTACTGAACCGTTATGGCTCTGAAGCTTCTCGAGCTGCCCCGGGAATAGAGTCTTCATCACAGGTGTTGATAAGATTGCCTTATATGTCTTATATCTCTTGACCTTTTCAAGCTGTGCCTTTGTCTTGACCGGCACTATGCCGGCGCTGTCTACAAGCACAAGCTTATCTATATCAAACGGGAGCCGTTCTATTCCTATCTCGCGTTTCATCGCTTCCCCCGGCTCCATTCCGCACATCTTTATAAGCACCCGTCCGCCATGCGAATGTCCGAAGAATATGACTTTTTCGTCGCTGCTCTTTATAAACTGCTGTGTAAAATGTACCGTAAATCTTATATAATCACTGACACTCCATGATTCCTTAGGTTCATCGCTGTTTCCGGTAACACTTCCGCATCCCGGAAAGTTTGGCGCAACAACATGATATCTCTTTGACAGAAAATGAGAGAGTTCCTTGTACAGATCACAGTTGCTTCCCCATCCGTGCAAGAGAACGACCAGCGGTCCTTCTCCCTCTTCCGTATAATAAATCTTAAGTCCGTCTATCGTACTTTCCATTTATTTCCATCCTGTATGCATGACTGGCATGACACTGACTATATGTTTTCAGCCTCGAATATCTTACACCAAAACAGCTCTGTCCGCAACATACGCACCGCTATTTATCATCGCCTGTACCCGCATTTTCAAGCCCGCTTATAAGAAGCACCCAATATGCATTCAGATCTGTTTTCGAATTTATATCATATCCTTTGGAACCCGCATCCTCACTTACACCGCAGTGTGCATAGATCACCGCGCCATTGTTCCTTCCAAGAAAATAGTGCACATAATCTCCGAGCGCTGTTCTATACTCACTATTTGAAATGACATAATTGACTACAGCCAGATGTGATGTCATCTCAAGCATCTTTTCTATGTTGTCATCTCCATCATATGTAGTCACAAGATATTCCTTATGCCTTGCGTTCTCGGACAGTTCAGACGCCTCATCCATAAGTTCCGTTATTATCCTGCTGCAAATGTCGGTGTCAACTTTCTGCTTGGTGCATATATATGTCACACACCCTCTGAACACCGATTTGTCTGAAATATCAGGTTTTTCATTTTCCGTAAGATAATCTGTTACTATACTGCCATACTTTGCATATCCTGTTGCCCTGTATAGTTCAGATGCTGCCATAAAATAATCATCCGGATCGGTATCATTATCATGCTGCGCAGCACACTGCATTGCACGATCAGCTGCCTTAAGACATAGCGTTGCATATTCACTGTCAAATGTCTGATATACATAGCTGAATTTCGCCATTGCGGCTGCAAATTCAAGTGTTGCGTTCATCGTGATCTTACCGGCTACAAGTGTCTGCGCATTTACAGCTCCGGTCACATTTATTCCGTTATATACACCGCCGCTTTTTTCATCCTGCATCTTAAGCAGCCAGTCTGTCTCATACCTGATTTCATCGAGTATATCCGGGATTCCATTTCCGCTCTCCGGAATATCTTCATCATCGCCACACACGTTAGGATTCAGCTCATACGTCAATAACAGGATATCTGATGCCTGACACCCCTGAATGACATCTCTGTCACCCTGTCCGTCTACATGCCATCCACCGGGAGCATTTAGTGAAGCGCTGGATTCACCTTCGATATATGCGCTTTTCATATGACAGGCTCCATGTGCATTTTTTCCCGCATATGCTTCTGTCAGTGACATGCCGCACCTGCTAAGGTAATACTGCTTTAGCGATGTATTTAGAGGACTCCCATACAGATCTTCTGAGATCTCAAATGTATATGAGCGACCCGTTTTCTCATTTTCCAGATAGTATCTGCCCGGCTTATCCCATGATGAAAAATCTCCGATGCAGCTTTCGCCTTCCGCAGATTTCAGCTTTCTAAGCTTTCCCTTATATACCGTTTTACCGGTCTGTGCGTTAACAAGTGAGAAATCGTCTCCGGGCTTGTTTGATTTAAATACTGCTTTTTTCTTTTCGCCTATAAGATACCCAAGTCTGTCTGCCTCGATGCTTGGGCTGCTGACCGGAACGTCATATGAGAACTCCGGACTTAAGCCCAGACTTGTGATATCTGAGCGTGATTTCGTATCTGATGCACGGCTTAGGTTGACATGCTGAAAAGAACACGCCGACAATAATGATGCGCATAAAGTAAAGCATATGGTTATCTTTAGTCTGTTCCAACTTCTCATTTTTCTGTCCCGTAAGCATCGTCTTTGAATACTGATATTTTACAACAAAAAAGACGGAACCACAAACTGTGTGGCTCCGCCTTGGACTTTTATGATGAGAGGATATAAAGATTTACTGTTATGATAATGTTACTATCCGCATTATGCAGCGGATGATCGGCTACGCCTCCATCGACAGATCCACATGTTGAACTGTTCCCGCTGATCCGTTTTCGTACAGAAACACTCCGGTCTGTCTTATCCTGCCATTTATCTGACCGTCCGAGATACTTCGCTGTGAAAAATCGGTCGATACGTTCTGCAGGCATATGGCTCCTATCTTCTTGTCTGACAGTTTGTATAAAAGATCGTTGCCATCGCTGTCCTTTGTCCATATCCTGAGTCTGTCCCACACTTGATCATTTTCATCGATCCATCCGTTATCATCAGAATCATATTCTTCAAGATCTCCAAAGCCATCGCCTGTCTTTGTCCCGAAAAGTTCATTTCCGTCATCGACCTTGCCATTATCATTTTTATCAAGAGCAAGAAATCCGCTTCCCTGTCCCAGGCTTGATACATTTTCTTTTGTACCATCACAATCGAGGTCAAATAGAAATGTCTGATCTTCGATCTCCGTCATTCCTGTATCCATATTGATCACGAGCGGATCTACCATTAACGAATACCCTGTCGTCTGCGAATAATACTCAGAAAAGCTTCTGCTCATCTGAAGACCGACATTAAAACTTATTTCTCTTCCATCCGCTGTCTTAACTGTTCCCTGCGTACTGAAGCTTGTCTCCTCTGTCTCTTCATATGCCATCGTCATATTCATATATCCGATGCCAATGGCTGTCGGAGTATCAGTACCCGTCCCCGTTTCTTCGATGCCGTCTTCTGTACTGTCGTCCGCATCGTATGAACTGTTACCTCCAAACAGCAGCTGTATCAGATATTTCATGATCTGCTGTCTGATCTTCTCAAGCGTATCGATCACATCTTCATTGTCTGCTGATGTGACCTTTGACGAGTTCGTAAGTGCCTTGAACTGGCTTGTGATATCGTCGAGACTCCCGCCTGTAGATATGATACGCCTATTTGTACCTTCAATCTGCTCGCCCTCTTCGCTGCTCTTTTCATAGAGCGTTCTCGAGAACATCCCATCTACGCTTCCTGCGCCTATCTCTATGGAATATAAACTGCCAGAAGCATAACTCCTGTCGGACTCCATTCCTACCTGTCCGCTTAATATCCTCAAGTATCTCCTTTCGTGTCCGATCAATTTTAAGGAACAGAAAGGCACCCATACGTTTCCGTATGAATGCCTTCCATGGCGCAGTCTCACATAAATGTGATCTGCTTACATTCCTTTTATTTTCCCTCTCATCAAGAAAGATCGGATTTGTAATATATATCGGACAGATACCCTTGGATACTTAGATACAACAACGCGTATTGTTTCGTTTTCTAAAACGCAATCTCTATACTTGATTTTATCGTTGATATCTATCTGCTGCGGTTATAGTTGATAAGGCACCCTTTAAGGATGATCTCCCGTTCCTCGTCTGTCAGTTCTCCAAGCGTCACTTTGAACTCTTTGATGCCATTGTCTGATACCGCGTATCCTGTGATCTTCTCTGTCTTGTCCTCTACTGCTTTTCGTATCTCAGGGAAGAACAGATAATCAAGCTTCTTGAACGGCAGGTCTCCGGGAGCGATGACAAATGGGAGCATTCCCCAGTTAATGAGGTTAGAGCGATATCTCTTAGTGGCGTATTCATTTGCAACATTAGCCCATCCGCCAAGAACCTTCTGGCACGAAGCTGCCTGTTCACGCGCTGAACCGTCGCCCGGCTTTATTGCAAATATCGTCGAGCCGTATCCTGTATTCTCATTTGTGAGCTTGCCAAAACTGTCTCCGATAAGTGCGAGTACTTCCTTAAGTTCCGGGAGTGCCGTCGTCGGATCCTCGCCTGCTTCACGTGCTTTTTCGGCTTTCTGCGCTTCTTTGGCGAGTCCTACATACTTCGGATCTTTTCTTGAGAGCGTGAATTCCGCAAGTCCAAGCGGATTTGAACGGAATGATGAAGTCTCACCTGAAGGGATCAGTTCATCCGTTGTAGTTACTGGATCATGGATCTCTGTAACTACCTTAAGGAGCAGATTCTCCGGTAGTGATGTCATCGCCGGCCAATCCTTGATGTTAGGGCCAAGCTGTATCTCTACTGAAGGATCGGCTTTTCCGTGTGAGTCAAATACGCGATTTGCATATATGTTCTCATCAAAATGATACTGATATACTGTATAATCTCCATCCCAGGTATCCGCTGCTGTAAGTATTCCCTTATTTGCCGCAGTAGCAGCGATAGAACGTGCATCCATAAGCGCGACTGATGCGATCTGTCCTTTCTGAAGCTTGGAGCCTTCACGGTTCGGGAAATTTCTTGTAGAATGACGGATACTGAACGCATTGTTCGCCGGAGTATCGCCCGCTCCAAAACAAGGTCCGCAGAACGCAGTCTTCATTATCGCGCCTGTCTCCATGATTTCGGCTGCACATCCGTTTCTCACAAGTTCCATGTATATCGGCATTGACGCCGGATAGACATCAAGTGTGAATCCGTCTGAGCCAATATATTTTCCTTTAAGGATATCGGCAGCCGCACAGATATTCTCAAACCCGCCGCCTGCACATCCTGCGATGATTCCCTGATCTACAAGGAGCTTTCCGTCCTTTATCTTTGATTCGAGTGAATAAGGGACTTCTGTTCCAAGGCTGACCCTGGCACGTTCTTCTGTCTCATGAAGGATATCTTTCAGATTGTTCTGAACATCCTCGATCGTATACGCATTGCTCGGATGGAACGGCATAGCGATCATTGGCTTTATCGTCCCAAGATCGATACTTATCATTCCATCATAATAAACAACATCTGCCGGATTCAGCTCTTTGTAATCGCCGCTTCTGCCGTGGATATCGTAATACTCTTTTATACGTTCATCAGTCTTCCAGATAGATGACAGGCATGTCGTTTCTGTCGTCATGACATCTACGCCGATCCTGAAATCAGCACTGAGTGATGATACTCCGGGACCAACGAATTCCATGACCTTATTTTTTACATATCCTTTTTTGAATACAGCTCCGATTATCGCTAACGCTACATCCTGCGGTCCTACTCCGCGAACAGGCTTGCCTGTCATATATACAGCGATGACATCCGGCATATTGATATCATATGTCTGACCAAGAAGCTGCTTTACGAGTTCGGGGCCGCCTTCACCCATTGCCATTGTGCCAAGTGCGCCGTATCGTGTATGCGAATCTGATCCAAGGATCATACCGCCGCCGCTTGACAGCATCTCTCTTGCATACTGATGGATAACTGCCTGATGAGGAGGTACATATATCCCGCCATATTTTTTTGCACATGTAAGGCCAAACATATGATCATCTTCATTGATCGTGCCGCCTACGGCGCAAAGCGAATTGTGACAATTTGTCAGTACGTATGGCATCGGAAACTTCTCGAGTCCTGATGCACGTGCCGTCTGTATGATCCCGACATATGTGATATCATGGCTCGTAAGCTTATCGAATCTTATCTTCAGCTTATCGAGATTGTCCGATGTATTATGTGCCTTTAATATGCTATAAGCAATCGTGCCCTTACGTGCTTCTTCCTTCGTAACATCACTGCCGGATGCCGCTTTTACTGCAGCTGCACTTTCTGCGCTGTCCGGTATAACATCTGTTCCATTTACGAGATAGCATCCGCCATCTGAAAGTTCGATCATTTTATTCCTCCGTGTTGCAGTTTATAGGTGCCGCTCTTTCATTATCATGTCAGTTCTTCATATCAACTTTATTGAGGTGCCATATATCATCGACGTATTCCTGTATCGTACGGTCTGATGAGAATTTGCCAGAACTTGCCACATTGAGCAGCGCGCATTTAGCCCACTTTGATTTCGCTCTGTAACGCTTCTCTATCTCTTCCTGAGCCTGTGCGTATGGCTTAAAGTCCTTAAGGATAAAATACGCATCCGCCCGTGACGTGCTCATCGTATTAAGAAGCGAATTATAGAGCGGTCTGAAGAGTTCAGTGTCCTGGGAATATGTACCGTTTATAAGCTGCATGAGAACTTTTCTGATATCATCGTCCTGATTAAATATCTCCATCGGATCATATCCGCCATTATTCTCATAGCCGATAACCTGATCGGATGTAAGTCCGAAGATGACAGCATTCTCTGCCCCGACTTCATCTACTATCTCGACATTTGCACCGTCCATCGTGCCAAGCGTTATCGCTCCGTTAAGCATGAACTTCATATTGCTCGTTCCTGAAGCTTCCTTGCTGGCTGTAGATATCTGCTCTGAAACATCTGATGCGGCAAATATGATCTCAGCATTTGATACCTTATAATCCTCTATAAATACGACCTTTATCTTTCCATCTATTGACGTATCATTATTGATCACGTCTGCGACAGAATTTATAAGTTTGATCGTAAGTTTTGCATTTGCATAACCGGCAGCTGCCTTGGCTCCGAAGATAAATGTGCGCGGATACATATCAAGGCTTGGATCTTCCTTTAATTTGTTATAAAGGTACATAACATGAAGGATATTCATCAGCTGTCTCTTATATTCGTGGAGGCGCTTTACCTGAACATCGAATATAGATCTCGGATCGACCTCGATATCGTTATGCTCAAGGATATATTTCGAAAGTCTCACTTTATTCTTGTACTTGATATTCATAAACTCATGCTGTGCCTTTGTATCATCGGCATAGACCTTGAGCCCTTCGAGCTTCGAAAGATCAGTGATCCAGTCATCTCCGATATGGTCAGTTATCCATGTTGCAAGGAGCGGATTCGCATGAAGCAGAAATCTCCTCTGCGTGATTCCGTTAGTCTTGTTGCTGAATTTCTTCGGCATCATCTCGTAGAAGTCCCTGAATGACTGCTTCTCAAGGATCTCTGTGTGAAGCTTTGCAACTCCGTTCACTGAGAATCCTGAGACAATAGCAAGATTTGCCATGCGAATCTGACCATCATATATTATCGCCATCTTTGCGATCTTGTTCTGATCGTTCGGATACTTCTCCTGTACCTGTGCGACAAATCTGCGGTTGATCTCTTCAACGATCTGATATACACGCGGAAGAAGTCTTGAGAACAGCTCGATCGGCCATTTTTCCGATGCTTCAGCCATAATCGTATGATTCGTATATGCGCATGCATGACTTGTTATGTCCCATGCCTCGTCCCATGTAAGATAATACTCATCAAGAAGGATCCTCATAAGTTCAGGAATCGTGACTGTCGGATGTGTATCATTGAGCTGGAATACGACTTTCTGCGGCAGTTTGCGAATACTCTTGTGAGAACGCATATATTTGTCGACAGCTTCCTGAACAGAAGCCGATACAAAGAAATACTGCTGCTTAAGTCTCAGTTCCTTTCCTGCATAGTGATTATCATTAGGATATAAGACCTCAACGATATTTCTTGCGAGGTTGTCCTGTTCGACAGCCTTCTCATAATCGCCTTTGTCAAATGAATCAAGTTTAAAGCACTCTACCGGTTCTGCATCCCAGATCCTGAGTGTATTGATCATTCCATTGCCGTATCCAACTATCGGAATATCATATGGTATCGCTCTTACAGACCTGTAATTCTCCTGAGTATATACATTTCTTCCATTCTCATCTGGCTTCACTACGACATTTCCGCCAAACTTTACCGTCTTTGCATATTCAGGTCTGCGAAGTTCGATAGGATTACCGTTCGCCAGCCAGTCATCCGGCTCCTCGATCTGATATCCATCACGTATCACCTGCTTGAACATTCCGTATTTATACCTGATACCGCAGCCGTAAGCGCAGTATCCGAGTGTCGCGAGCGAATCCATGAAACATGCCGCCAGACGACCAAGTCCGCCATTTCCAAGCGCGGCATCCGGTTCCTGATCTTCAATAACATTAAGATCGAGCCCCAGTTCATCAAGTGCTTCAGATACCTGTTTATAGGCTTTCAGATTGATGATGTCATTGCCCAGTGCGCGTCCCATCAGAAATTCCATCGACATATAATAAAGAGTCTTTGGATCCTGCTTCTCAAATTCCTTCTGCGTTGTCATCCAGTGATCTACGATCGCATCCTTGATCGAATATGCTACAGCCTGAAATATCTGCTGCGAGGTTGCTTCATCCAAGGTTTTTCTGTACAGTGTCTTAACATTATATATTACACTGCGCTTGAACAGCTCCTTATCAAACGATACATTTTCAGAAATTCGCTCCACACCCTTTTTCGCCATAGAATTCCTCCAATTCCTTTTGTAAGACCTACACAGCCTGATTTCTCAGGTTTCACCCACTGTCTTTCAACTGTTTATTTTCTTTACGCCTATCGTTACATCCTCTCCGTTGATGTTCCATTCTTTCGAATTTTCGCATGAACCATCGAAGCTTATCGAGTCAGCGAGAACCTTTGTGCTTATCGCATTCTCATTTTTCTTAACGACTTCAGCAAGCTTTTCATTGCCTGTTATCGTTACATTTATACGATCCATAACTTCAAATCCTGAATCTTTTCTCATAGTCTGGACTTTGCTTATGACTTCTGCGACAAATCCTTCTTCAATGAGTTCAGGTGTAAGGTTTGTATCAAGTACAACTGTAACATACTGATCTGCTTCTGTCACGAAGCCTTCCTTCTGTGAAACATCGATAAGAAGATCCTCTTTAGTGAGTTCGACAGGTGATCCGTTAACATCAAACTTTATCGCTCCGTCAGTATTCAGGTCGTTCATAGCCTTTGTTCCGTCCATTGAAGCAAGGTACTTCTGAATACCGCCAAGAAGCTTTCCGTATTTAGGTCCGACTGTACGAAGCTGTGGCTTAAATGTATAGCTTGTGAGATCGCTGACATCATCACGGAACTCAACATTCTTCACATTAAGTTCTTCGCGTATGATCGCTTCAAAATATTCGCTCAGATCACTGTCAGCCTTTACTACCATAGACGCAACCGGCTGTCTGTTCTTGATGTTCGCTTCATTACGTGCCGCACGTCCGAGTACGACGATCTCAAGTGATTCTTCCATGTTCTTCTCAAGCTCTTTATCTATGAGCTTTGCATCTGAAACAGGATAATCACAGAGATGTATGCTCTTCGGCGCATCCTTGTCAATGCTGCATACAAGGTTCTGATATATCTCTTCAGTCATGAACGGGATCATCGGAGCCGCGCACTTTGTGATGTTCACAAGTGCTGTATAAAGTGTCATGTAAGCATTGATCTTATCCTGCTCCATGCCCTTAGCCCAGAAACGTTCACGGCAGCGGCGCACATACCAGTTGCTCATCTCATCGACGAAGTTGTCAAGAACTTTCGCAGCTTCTGGAATCCTGTAATTTGCCAGATTATCATCTGTTTCCGCAATAGCTGTATTGAGCTTTGAAAGAAGCCATTTATCCATTACCGGAAGCTTGTCATAATCAAGCGTATGCTTCATAGGGTCGAACTGGTCGATCTCAGCATAAAGGATATAGAATGCATACGTGTTCCAAAGTGTTCCGAGGAACTTGCGCTGTCCTTCCTGTACGGCTTTGCCATGGAACTTATTCGGGAGCCACGGTGCCGAGTTGATGTAGAAATACCATCTGATAGCATCTGCTCCGTATGTATCAAGCGCTTCCATCGGGTCTACCGCGTTGCCCTTTGATTTGCTCATCTTCTGACCGTTCTCATCAAGAACGAGTCCCAGAACGATTACGTTCTCATAAGGCGATTTGTTAAATAAAATAGTAGATTCAGCCATCAGCGAATAGAACCAGCCTCTGGTCTGATCGACTGCTTCGGAGATGAACTGTGCCGGGAACTGCTTCTCAAATACTTCCTTATTTTCAAATGGATAATGATGCTGTGCAAACGGCATTGCGCCTGAATCGAACCAGCAGTCGACAACTTCCGGTACTCTCTTCATCACGCCGCCGCACTTCGGGCACTTGCATGTGATCTTGTCGATATAAGGGCGATGAAGCTCTACCGTCTGCGCGGCAGGATCACCGCTCAGCTTTTCGAGTTCTTCTCTTGAACCTACGCACACACGCTCGCCGCAGTCCGGGCATTCCCATACCGGAAGAGGTGTGCCCCAGTATCTGTTTCTTGAGATTCCCCAGTCCTGGATATTCTCAAGCCAGTTACCGAAACGTCCCGAACCGATCGTCGGCGGAATCCAGTTGACAGTCTGGTTATTCTTAACAAGGTCATCGCGGACATCCGTCATCTTGATGAACCATGATTCTCTTGCATAGTAAATAAGAGGAGTGTCGCATCTCCAGCAGAACGGATAATCATGCTCGAATTTCGGCGCGTCGTAAAGCTTGCCTTCTTTTTCAAGGTCTTCAAGTACCATCGGATCAGCCTTCTTTACGAAGACTCCGGCATAAGGTGTCTCAGGTGTAAGGTCTCCCTTTCCATCAACGAACTGAACAAAAGGAAGATCGTATTTACGTCCTACATTTGCATCATCTTCACCAAATGCAGGAGCGATATGAACGATTCCGGTACCATCTGTCATTGTGACATACGTGTCACAAGTTACGAAGAAGCCCTTCTTATGCTGCTTGTCAGCGCATGCTTTAGCACATGCATAGAGAGGTTCATATTCCTTATGTTCAAGGTCACTGCCCTTATATGTCTCAAGGACTTCATAAGCAGGAGCATCATCTTTTGCAAGTCTTCCAAGAACCGTATCAGCAAGAGCCTGCGCAAGATAATATGTATATCCGTCAGCAGCCTTCACCTTAACGTATGTCTCGTCAGGGTTCACGCAGAGCGCAACATTTGAAGGAAGTGTCCAGGGTGTTGTCGTCCATGCAAGGAAATAAGCATCTTCGCCTGTCACTTTAAAACGTACGACTGCAGAGCGTTCCTTGACAGCCTTATATCCCTGTGCTACTTCGTGTGATGAAAGCGGCGTTCCGCAGCGAGGGCAGTAAGGAACGATCTTGAAGCCTTTATAAAGAAGACCTTTATTCCATATCTCTTTGAGAGCCCACCACTCAGACTCGATATAGTTGTCATCGTATGTGACATACGGGTGCTCCATATCAGCCCAGAAACCTACGGCATCCGAGAACTTCTCCCACATGCCCTTGTATTTCCATACAGATTCCTTGCACTGTTTGATGAACGGCTCCATGCCGTATTCTTCTATCTGATCCTTGCCGTTGAGTCCAAGCTTCTTCTCAACTTCAAGTTCTACCGGAAGACCATGTGTATCCCAGCCGGCTTTTCTCGGAACATAATATCCCTTCATAGTGCGGTATCTCGGGATCATATCCTTTATGACACGCGTCTCCACATGTCCGATATGAGGCTTGCCGTTTGCTGTCGGCGGTCCGTCATAGAATGTATATGTCGGTCCCTCCTTGCGGTTCTCCATGCTCTTCTCGAACACATCGTTGTCCTGCCAGAACTTGCATGTCTCTTTCTCTCTGTCTACAAAATTCAGGTTCGTGTCGACTTTCTGATACATACTGTCTTCCTCCTACTTTTCCTCACATACCGTTCGGAGCTTTGCTCCTCACTGCCGCGATGCTCGTCAAGGTTCCATTCGTGCAAGCA
>OBMA010000715.1_pt1 | contig 20096 bp, 8 predicted proteins | sample 1539141 | NCBI WGS metagenome assembly OBMA01 (sample SAMEA3991484, study PRJEB22521) | metagenome | biome: anthropogenic terrestrial biome; feature: sewage plant; material: raw primary sludge | place: Sweden | collected 2012-09-26
AATCAGAAGCTGTCCAACCGTTAATATTCTTTATATACTCACATGAAAAACTTATCGCATCCTCCTTGGGAATCAAAACAAAGTAATTACTAGTTTTCTCTCTTAGTTCAGCCTTACCAGACCATTTTACAGCAACATAATATATTGTAGAATCTATAGTACGCTTCAATAATGCATAATGACTTCCCTTTTTCACAATAACAGTAGAGTGCAAACGATTAGCATTCCATCTGCACGCATCATCACAATGACCTGCTGTAGGATAAGGAAAGCGGAACTTCACGCCATACCTACCTTTAGATACTACTCTGGAAGCTATCATATCACGCTCAGGATGACATACTGTAGACACATCACACCATTTTCCTTTATATGAAAAGTGACTTATTATCTCACCTGTCCACATATTCAAATGTTCCCTTATATTTTTTACCGCTAAAGGATTAGCACCTAGTTCAAGTCCAACGATGCCCAAATGCAATCTATGAGGATTCTTGCGAAACCATTCAGAAGCACTTTTCTGTCGTCCAGCTTGCTTAAACTGAGCTGAATATAATTCCTTATGTCCGCGTCCGAAGTCCATTTCTTTCAAAGCTTCCTGAGGCTTATAGCCTTTGATATTAGGAAAACTATGCCATCCCCAATCGCTCATTGTTCCCAATGGCACACCTTTACTATAGTATTCGGGAAACGACTGTAATCCTGTTGCATCAACAGTAAAAGCAAAGCCACCATTTCCTACAGAAAGTGATGACAAAGTATCCATCATCGCAACCATAGGATTATTTCTGCATACTACTGCACGACGATCTATTGTCGCATTAGAATGCAGACATCCCAGACACAACACAAAAGCGATAATATATAATATCTTAAATTTCATAAATAATAAAAGTCACAATTTATAACAGAAGTTTTCATCAACACATTTTACTTAATACTTTCTGCCACAGCACTTTCCACTTCGGCAGTTTTTCAGCATCCACAAATGGCTGATTTAATGAAGTGAACACATATCCATTTAGAGAAAAGTCGGTTTTTGCAAAACCAATTTTCTCAAAGATATGACAAATGAAAATAAATTATATCTCATATAACAAAATATATTTAATATAGGGTCTGACTTTACAGCCAAACCCTATTATAAAATTAATTATTAACCAGTTGGTGTAATTGATTTAGTGCGTACTTGATTTACCAAAGGGTTTTCCCTTAATGTAATTCATATGATTTGAATCTAAAGGTTTTGGCACTGCCAAATTTAGAACAAATAAGCGATATCCGCAACTTTTTATACATTATTATCTAATCAATTTGATTCCGTCAACTGGTTACTCAATATAATTATTTCAATTTCCAATGAACGAAATAGCCTGGTTTCCCATCTACATCTGCAGATATTTTTGCACGAATTTCTTCTGGATTTTTATACTTAGGGCAAACCCTATCTGAAATAATATTTAGATCGTTATAACGTCGTGCCATTCTAATCATAGCAGGGTATATCTTGCCTTCAGCCGGAAATTCAAGCATCATCTCATTTAAAATCTGTGCGTCATTTGCTTTAATATCATCACGTTTGAACTCTCTATTACCCAAATTGAAAGCTCCACGAATACCCATATCAGGATATTTACGTGAACCTAAACTACTTTTACCAGTCCAATCATCTGTAAAACCAGTCCAAGTTACACCTCCATTCGGGAAACTTCCATTAACGCCTTGATTGATTAGTGCCGAAGCCTCTTGCACACGTCCAAGATTATTTAATGCTTCAGCCAATATAAAATACAGTTCACTGCCACGATAAATGTAGATATGAACATCATCTTGATAAGCATAAGTACGGGCCGCGCTACTTCTTGGACGATACTTACATACAACATTTTTTCCATCATAATTTGCAAAATAAATTGATGCACGTCTATCCAATGTAGATCCACCTAATGGGTCAAAATCAGGATCGGTATAACGATCTAATCCAACTTGGGATGGTGCCAACAAATATTCATTAGGAGAATCTATTCCAAAATGCGTCAATAAACTATTTGTCTGATTATTTTTATATGAATATATTATTGCAGAAATAGTCTCTTGAGGTTGAGGATTTGTGTTATCCCAAATCTTACTATACGTACCTGTCAACTTTACGTTATGCATATATTGTGTTGCATCATTTACCGTGCTTGCGAACTTAGCATTCATAGCATTCAATATCACATTTACCGTTTTCTGATAATCGCCGTGCCACAAGCATAATTCTGCATACAATGGAAAGAACTCAGGTGTCATGTAATCCCAATATCTGTATGTACTTGAGCCTGTATCGGTATCAGGATCAAGCCATTCTTTCCAAGACATTGTATTTGTGGCATCAACACCGTCAAAACCTTTTGTTAATAAATCAAGACATGATACCACTATTTCATCCAAATTTTTAACAGGATAATTATTAAGACCTTTCATCTCACGAATAGGATCATCAAACCATATAGCCTCTCCATATATTTTACCCAAGGTAAGATAAATCCAAGCCTTTACACGAAGCGTGCAACTAATCAAAGCCTTATAATGTGTTAAATTAATAGCTGTAGGATTAGCCGTCTTATAATCATACAATTTTGACAAATAATCGTTACAGGCGATAATCACATCATAGTAAGGAGCAGGATTGGCATATTTATTACCTGCTAAATCTGTTTCATAATTATATATACTATACAATTCATTAGGAGTATTGCTCGTTGGTTCCAATAGTTCACCCCTTGTATCTGTAAGATATATCACCTTGTCACCAATGGCTTGCACCTTGGTCATAATACCAATATAACCAGAATAAAGTTCGCTTTCTTCCTTTATATAATCCTCATGGTCAAGCACATTACCTGTCTCAACATTAAAGAAATCACTACATGCACTCAGAGTACCCATCATGCAAAGTAGAACACATTTAAATATTATATTTTTCATTGTCTTAAAAGTTCAAGTTTACACCAAATTTAATAGACTTCGGCTGCATCATTTTTGCGTAGTCAAAACCTTGTACTGATTCACTATACGAATAAGAGAATTCCGGATCCAATCCTAGATACTTTGTAAATGTCAAAAGATTCTCCCCTGTAAGATATAATGTACCTGATCTGAAGAAATTAAGGAATTTCTTATCAAAGCTATAGCTCAACGTCAAGTTTTTTAGTCTAAGATAAGAAGCGTCCTCTATCCAACGATCTGAGAAATCATTATTTCCCATAGGATCATTCCATTGAGCACGTGGGATGCCTGTCTGCTGTCCTTCCAGAGACCAACGATTTTCTACAGCTTCACTTTGGTTACCAAAAGTAGACAAAGATTCCAAACTACGTCTTACAGCATTATAAGCTTTGTTTCCCTTTGAATAAGAAAATTCTGCAGATAAAGCGAATGACTTATAACAAAATTGTGTAAAGAAACCGCCAAAATATTTTGGAGCAGCATTACCTAAAGCAACACGGTCTTTGTCATCAATACGCCCATCAAGATTTTGGTCAACGAAATGTACATCTCCAGCTTGGAATTTCTGTCCTTTTACATTCTTCAAATTTGCCAAATCCGCCTCTGCTTGTGTAGAGAACACACCCAAAGTCTGATATCCATAAAATTGATATGGAGAATTGCCTACCATTGAAATGAGTTTTGCTCCATCTGTATAAGAAGTAACTAAATTCGATGCCGTTCCAAGCGACTCTACTTCTGAAATATTTCTTGCAATATTTCCACCAACAATCCACTTAAAATCTTTCAAGTTCATCAACGTTGCTTGTATTGCCAACTCAACGCCATGATTCTTTATCTTACCGCAATTATCGTAATAGTTTAGAGTTCCAAAAGCCGAAGAATGAGGTACAGCAAAAATCACATCATTTGTTACATTATTATAATAATCAAATGTCAATGCCAAACGATTGTTCCACATTCCTAAATCTAAACTCAAATTTAACAGAGTTGTTCTCTCTGGCTTTAGATTCGTGTTTGAAATATTGGCACGTATGATTCCCGCATTAGTCATATATGGCGAACTTGTATAATAGTATTTACCTAAATTAGAAGAAAACTGACTATTACCAGATAATCCATATTCGGCACGGATATTCAAACGATTTATGACTGTAGAATTAGAGATTGAAGACCAGCCTTTACCCAATAACGTTACGCCAAGAGATGGATAAGCAAACATACGAGTACCATAAGTGCCTGAAGAAGAAGCTCCGTCAAAAGACATGTTTAGTGATGTGGCTACCATATTATGATATGTATATTCTGCATGAGCATATAAATTTGCCCAATTCCATTTTTCTAAATAGCCATAGAAATAACGGCCGATATCTTTAACATCACTCAAAGTTTGATAAAAATCATTAGGGGTGTTGCGACCTGCACCAGCCTCATACCTTGCATTGGTAATCAGCATTTGTGCGCCAATCATAGAACTAAATTTATGAACTCCGTTGAATGTCTTTTCATATTTGGCATTGGCATCGGCAAAGAAGTTTGTTTGTTCGCCAACACCCTCCTTTACAGAGTTCTCAGCAGTACCATATTGGTCATTTATAGGTAGTGTACTATGGTCTGTTAGACCTGGGATAAATAAGTGCTCCTTATTATAATTATAGAACATTCCGAATGTCCCATTAAATGACAGCCCCATCATAGGTTTCCAGCTCAAACCTATTTTTATATTGACATCATACTGACGGTTACGTGCGTCAAGATTATTTATAATTGCCAACGGATTACTTACCGCAAAATCCATATTCTGAGAATCTCCATAATAATATGAGGAATAAGAACTCAAGATATTTCCCGAATTATCCATTTTATATGGACTAAGAAGTGGCGATCTTGAGTAAGCAGCCAAAATCGGATTGCTTTTATTATCCATGCCTTGTTGCTGATAATTTCCATTAAGATAAGCAAGACCCACAGTTGCATTTATTTCAACCCATTTGCTTATCAGCACATTGGTGTTTAACTGGGTGTGATAGCGTTGGCTCTGAGTAAAATCAGTTATACCATTATTTAAAGCATATCCTAAAGAAAGATTATATTTGGCAATAGCATCGCCTCCTTCCACACGAAACAGATTGTCTGTAACAAATCCTTTATTATATATTTCATTTTGCCAATCTGTATTATTGTTATAAAGGAAACTATTCTTACAATTTGGAGAACTCAAGAATGGAAAATCATTAAAGAAACTTTCCATATTGTTGAAATAAGTCATACCTATATCAGACAAATATGATTTGTAGCCATTTCCTTTAAGCAATGGAATACGCTTATTATTCCAATGTACACCATACTGTCCAGAAAAACTTACACGTGTTTCCAAATTATCAGAAGTTGCACCATCTGTCTCTATCAAAATAACGCCATTGGATCCAAGAGAACCATACATTGACGCATCAGCACCTTTCAGAACTGTAATGTTCTGAATATCATTAATATTATATGCTTGAAAAATATTTCTTGTATATCCCTCAATCAGCTGTGATTCACGAGTATCAGGAAGATATGGAACACCATTTATGACAATCAAAGGAGCATTATTTCCAATAAAAGTGTGAAGTCCGCGCATATTCATATAACTTCCTTCACCTGGCATACCTCCATTACGAACAACTTGCAAGCCAGCCACTTGACCAGCTAAGGCACAATCTATGGTCATACTTCCCAAAGTAAAATCTTTCTTGGTGATGTTTACTGCAGAAGTAAGCTGTGGACGTTTCTTATCTATTCCCAGAGGTAATACCGCAGACTCATTATACTTATATGCGTCATTAGGCATCATTTGAATAATAACTTTCTGATTCTTATCCACATATCTTGACTGCTGATAATACCCTTCAGCCCATACAGTTACTTGATTTACTTTATCATTAACACTTATACTAAATTTACCCTCTGCATCACTTTTGGCATTTTGACTACCAGAGGCAGATATTATAGCACCTTCGATAGGTTTGTTGGTTGATAAAACCACCTTGCCACTAATTTTACGATTTTGTGCATATGTGCTGATTGATAAAAACAGCAACAAGATTGTAAAAATAAGTTTTATTGCTTTCATATTATATTATAATCAAAGTTAATAACAGTTCTTTGTAGGTTTCAGACACCAATGGTGGAAACAACATTTAGTTGCATTGATTCCATGAAATTTAATATTTATTTTAACAGGTTCTGTCCCACCAATTTTGATTACAGCAACTCTACCACCATCACGGTCATAATTACTTTTCTTTTTATTTGTAGCTTTTGAAATGTCGTAACTTTCTGGATAGCCTTGTCCGCCACGATCATAATGAAAATCCGTCTTTGTCAATTGAGAGGCTGTCACAGTACCAATATATTCTCCATTAAATGAAACTTCTACATCATGTCCCATCTTTTGTTCAAAGCCAAGACACAAATCATACTCGCCTGGTGGTATCATATATGGTGTAGCCACCTTATTTGTCTCATCATATTTAAAACCAGTAAAATCTAAAGTATATTCTTTTGAAGTAGGATCTGTTAAATTGAAATATACGACACGATTTATTATATCAGGGAAAACTCCTGGCCATCCAGACCAAGCCGTTACTTTGGTAGTAATATTATTGAATGTCAAATTATCCGTTTTAAAGTATTCCGCTTTTTCATCTTCACTAAGATACTCATACCATTTCATAAAATCTTTAACACGATAAATTATCACATTATTCGGTATCTTCAAATCTGTAACATAATATGCTATGCCATTTGAGAGAATCACAGGATTATCCAAATCTATTTTCTGTGCGGTGGTTCTCCACTGTTTGCCAAATATAGAATTAATATCTTCTGTTTCATCAAAGTCTGTTTTTGATAGTTTATTATTAAAGAACATAGCTTGCATGGTCCATTCTTTTAATATTTTCTCATCACGTTGCAATCCACAACGAGAAAGTGTCGAATGGGCATTTTCCAAAGCTTTGTTTATCACGTCATTTGATGGAATTAATAATGTAGAGTTTTGAGATTCAGACATTATATCAAATCCTCTTTCAGCAAAATATGGATTTGTTACCACGAAGACAGAGTCGTAAACACTACTACCAGTTTCATTCACTCCAATTATCTTACTTGCTTTTTTATCAAATGTCAATTCATTGTGGACCATTACAGAATCTCTAAACATGGAATATTGGTCACTTAAGCTACTAATCATTTCGTAAAGAGATTTAGGTGTATTTAAGTAATTACTCAACTGGTAAATATATCCATCTGTTGTTTTTATAACCTTTTTCACCCGAGTATTGTTAAATTCTATCTCAGAAAGATTATTATCGGCAGTATCTTTTGATACGTTGACATATTTACCATTCCATACCAACAATCTCTGTCCATCAGTCAAATTAGACGGAGAGATGGAAATATCAGAGATATGAGCCTTGGCTAAAAACTTTTCGTCATCTGTAGGTAATTTATTAGAAGATGCGTCTTCATTGTCTAATACAAAAACCGTACTTAACAAATTCTTCTCTGCCATTTTAGTCAAAACACCGGTTTTATCAAAAAACTGATACATTGTGGTATAATCAGATTGAGACTTCAAATAATCCAAAGTAGACATATCTACTTGTACTACGTTCAAGTTATCTATCAATTGTTCTTGATTAGAATAATGGGAATCCCAATTATTATCGCAAGCCACAAAAGTGCCTGTAATCAATAATATTGATAATATATATTTAATAGTTTTCATAAACATTTTTTTATTCAGTTATAGGTTCAAATGTCATATAATCCAATTGAATACGGAATTTGCTGTTAGAAGCAGCAGCTGGGTCTTGAACAACCATTTTCAAAGTATGAGAACCCGTCTTTGGAAATTCTATTTCGTCAAAAATTACAGTATCATACAATCCCAATGTATTGGCTGTAATACTTGCGTAAAGAGCTACCGTTTTAGTTTTGTTGTTATCATCATCAAAAATAAAATCTATCTTTCCTCCATTACTTCCATTCGACATCGTGCGCATAAAGTCCATGGATGTAGCATAAGTTACTTTCATAACAACCTTATACTTGCCTGCAATTACAATAGGAGATCGCATTGATATAGAACCTTGATAGCCAAGATTCAAATACATTTGATCTTTATTCTTGCAATTAGTCCAAGCATTGGATTTTCTAACAGTAGCATAACCAACTGGATAATATGAACTAGTAGGTGTGGCACTAGATTTAGTTATAACATTAAAGCAAGATAACGCAGAGATATCAGATTGGTATTCAGTATTATCCGTCTCTGTCTGATACTGCTGTCCTTCGGCACCATAACCGCCTTTGATATAAGAAGCTATTTCAGCGTAATCACAAAAATCCCAATCCACTTTTATCGGAACTACAGATTCCCAAAGTGGAAGATACGAATCTAATTCATGAATCATACCATTTTTGGCCTCTATGTCGCTACCAGATTCAATTAATTGAGCCTTTACAGATATGCCATTAATCAGACCATCATAATTAAAATAGAGTTGTTTGTTTTCCTGAATAGAAGTTTCCAACGCAACCCCAGCTTTAGTAGTCAACAATTTTTTATTGCCATTCCCCATGTCCTCTAAGTCTAGAATAGTATTACTGCCTGAAAAAATATGATATGCAATATAACGGTTTAATTCATTGTCTTTGTTCGTATAATCATTGCCAACAGCATTTATTTTTGCGCATAAACCAGCAAAAGATGTTATTCCTGACTTGGCGAAAGATTCATTTGAAACAGCAAGCAACGTATAATCACGTTTTTGTTTTATCACCGTATTGTCTTCCTGCTTAACATCTTGATATATTACATTAATACTATCTTTCCAACCGGTTTTATCCATCGCATCAATAAAAATAGAATATTTATCCTTTTGTTCTACTATACGATCGTATAAACTTTCTACCAAAGGCGGCATTACCTTATCTAAAACATATATATAGCCATTAGAAACCTGTATTGCCAATTCACTGACATGAGCATCCTTATTTAAATAAATAGAATTAAAACCACCTTCTTCAGAAGTTTCATCAAAAGAAACAGAAAGATAATCATCAGAAAGAGTTTTAGTCTCCAGCTTACCTCCTTGTACAAATTCATTTCTGTTAATTGAATCTTGTATAATATGATGCTCCACCAAACTACGTGCATATTCTTTACCAAGATCCTCTATAGAAGAAACTTTTTTCAGCTTATAGAATTCCTGTACGGCTTTATTTGTAGGAACAAAAACAGTGAATTTATTTGAGGCCTGATTTACGGCATTAAACAAATCTGCATATTTCATCACATGAATCCACTCTGAGAACTCATTAGCACGAGTTTCCAAATAAGTAGATGCAGGATTGACATCATAAATCTGGTATGTAGTATTTTCGTACGGATCATTACATGCATAGCAAAATACTACCATCAGTAACAAACATATATTTTTTAAAATCTTCATAATAGTGCTTCCTTTTATTTCTTTTTGGTTTTTCCATAATATGGATTCTGCACCAATAAATTATTATTCTCTATTTCGCTAGCGTTAATAGGCAAATACCATGCATATTCATTTTGCAAAGCAGAACGCAGCCAACTGTCATTCGCCGTATTGTTATACTTTTGAATAATGTTTATCATTGCTGTCTTATGAGCAAAGCTTTTACTCTTGCCATAGCGAAGTAAATCATACCATCGCTTTCCTTCAGCAGCCAATTCGATATTACGTTCTGGTAAAAGATAATTTTCCATCATCGAAGCTTCATCCTCTTCTTCCAATACGATTACCCGCTTTGTTAAATTAGCACGAGTACGAATTTTATTGATGATGTCAATAGCTTCTTGCCAGTTATCTTTTCCTTTCCATATTAAAGCTTCAGCTTTCATCAACATCACGTCTGCCATTCTATACATTATCCAATTGGCATCATTGTTTATACGTATTGCTTCGATATTCGTATTGTCGACGTCACCCATTTTATATTTCCATATACAATTTTTAGCGTTATCGGCATTATCACCAACAGAGATTACGCCTCCAAAAAAATCACGTATAGCACTCTTGCCAGATATAACTTCTGATTCGTCTTTTTCAAAATCTTCAGCCATCTGAGAAGAATACTCATAGGTAGGATTAGAACTGGCGGTAAACATAGAAGATGGTCCGCCATTTTGACCATACGTATTTCCATCCCAATTAAGTTCGAAGATGGATTCATTACTATTTCCAGGATTGAATATACTATACCAGTTTTCAGGAATAGTGATAAATGCCGGGCGGCGAGATTCTGTCGCATTAATTATCTTATCGACATATTCAATTGTTGTGTCGTAATCTTCAGACCACAAAGCCACTTCAGACATTAGCGCATACAAAGCCCATTTCGTGATACGTCCTTTTGTGGCATTCCACTGGTCGTTGTCATAGAAATCTTTTCCGCCACCATTATCAATGGCCGTCTTCACATCAGCTTTAATCTGTTTCAATATATCATCCTCTGATGACTTCTCCATTGTAAATGGTGTGGAATCATCTTCATACGGAGTTACTATCAATGGCACTTCCTTAAAATTGCGCACTAAATAGAAATACATTGAAGCACGCATAAAGTAAGCCTCTGACAAATGAGAATTCATTGCACCTTCTGAATATGTAGCATCTATTTTTCTCACTTCTGGAGCATGAGCAATGATTACATTTGCCATATTAATGACCTGATACACAGTGTTCCAATCGGTTATACTCTCGGTACCATCCAACTGAAAATTCTGAAGTTTCATTCCATCATTATCACCAGTTAATGTGCAGACTGAGGACGCACGCAATTCACCCCATTTTATTAATGTCGGGCAAGCCTGGCGCATATAGTAATATCCGGAAGCGACAACAGCCTCAACATCCTCTTTAGATTTCCAGTAGGCATCTGTCACTTGTTCATTTTTAGGAAGCAAATCGAGCCAGTCGTTACAACTCGTGTTAAGTAATAAGCAACAGCTAAAAATTCCTATATAAATAAGTTTTTTCATATCGTTATTAGTTAAAAGTTCAAATTAAAACCACAAGAAAAACGACGAGAACAAGGAGTGCTCGCATTGTCTTTGGATAGTTTAGAAGCTGTTGTTGGAAGTGACACCTCTGGATCTTGACCAGTGTAGTTAGTCCAAGTAAACAAGTCGTACCCCGTAATGAAAACACTAAGTTGGCTGATACCCAATTTCTTAGTTATATTTCGTGGTAAAGCATAATTAAGCGACAATGTTTTAAGTCGCAGATAAGATGCGTCCTCCACAAAACGGTCAGACCCCAAATAGTTATATCCTTCATGAAACAATGCACGCGGAATATCTGTAACGTCACCCCCATTTCTCCAACGTCTAAGTACTGCCGTACTCTGATTATCATCATTATACATAGCTTCGTTATTCATACGAGTCTGATTGATAATTTTCTGGCCAAAACGGCCATAGAACGATGCAGTAAGAGTTAGTTTCTTATATCTAACATTGAAACCAAAACCTCCTGTTAAAATAGGATTACAGTTTCCAAGGTAAACAATATCATATTCATTAATGACTCCATCATGATTAATATCCTCGTAAATAGCATCACCAGAACAAACTTGCTTGGAACCATTTTTCATAACAACAGGATTACCTTTTACATCATTCATCACATTACCTTCTTTATCACGAGCGTATGTGGCATTCTGATTTTGATATACACCTTTATAACGATATCCATAGAAAGAACCAAAAGGACGTCCTTCTTCTATACGTATGGCATATTCTCCATTTTTAAAGATATATGGTTCTGGGTTCATTGTTTCCGGCAATTCTGTAATTTTATTGGCATTACGGCTCAAGTTAATATAAGAACTGATACGCCAATCCTTTTTATCAACTATGACACCATCAACACGAGCTTCCCAACCTCTATTTTCCATTTTTCCGGAATTATACCATTTAATAGTACTATATCCTGTGGCAGAAGGCATAGATTGATTTCTCTGCAACAGATCTTTCACATACTTGTTATAATATTCAAATGTTAACTTAAGCCTCCCACTTAAAAAGCTCAAATCAGCACCAAAATTGTATTCAGTAGATGTTTCCCATTTTAATTTATTCAATTGCATTCTACTCGGATAAATAGCAGACATTCCCATATACTCACCTAGAGAACTATATGCACCATAATAAGCTGCTGTACCTGAAGGTGCATTACCACTTTGTCCTATACTAAAACGCAACTTCACCTCATCAACATAGTTTTCAAGCTTTTTCATGAATCGTTCATTCTGCATATTCCAAGATATACCTGCTGTAGGGAATACACCTAGTCTTTCAGATTTACCCATAGCAGAATTTGCATCCATTGTAACAGAAGAATGGAATACATAACGATTTAGCAACGTATAATTCAGTAAAGCTGTACCCGATATACTTCGAGCTTCAGATTCTCCGGACTTCATACTGCTTACTGTATTTCCAATAACAGGGTCAGACAATCCTGAAGAAGCATTTCCGTAAGCCACACTTGATTTACTTGAGCTTGTAGCCTGAGTTGTACGGAATACTCCTGTTGCAATTAAAGCATGTTTATCATTCCAGTTTTTATTGAATATTAGTTTATTTTCTGTCTGCAAAGTCAAACTTTCAGAAGAAGACACTGTACTTTGATTTGCATATATATTTGTCCATGCAACACCGGTAGCCACTTGTGGCAAGAACTTATCGTTGTTAGAAGAAGACATTTTGAGAGAAGCATAGGCTGAATAAGAAAGACAAGGTGATATTTTATAATCTACACGAAAATTAGCTCTTGTATCACGAGAAGTTATGTTGTTTGAACTTTCATTAGCCATTGCGACAGGGTTATAATTACTACTACCATTAAATGCACCTTCCCAGTCTTTGGTCTGATATGAGAAATATTGAGATGTACGTTCCCCATCCTCACCAATATAATATGGTGACTTGTTTGGCATTTTTTTCAACGCCTCAGAACGAACATTAGAGTCATCAGATGTCCAATTTGATTCTTTATCAGTCTGCGTAAAATAGAAATCTGCACCAAAATTAAGTTTATTTGAAAATTTATAATCTACACGTAAAGCTGAATTGAAACGCTTCAGACCTGTACCTACAGTTGTACCGCCTTCATTAAGATAACCCAAAGCTAAGCGATAAGTAGCCTTTTCGCCGCCTCCACTCATAGAAAAGTTGTTGTCAGAAGTGAAAGTATTTCTACGTATTTCATCCAACCAGTTAGTATTGACATTATACTCATCAAAATAAGTCCACTTTGGAGAATAATTTATTTCGGGTGTATCATACAAATATTTTAAATAAGTATCTGCAGTAAGACCTATATAATTAGCACTATTCCACAAAGCATCCTGAACCATAGCTATATATTGAGAACCATCTAACATAGGGATGTTGTTTGGTTCAAATTTACAAGTAAACTTAGAAGAGAATGAGAATGAAGTCTTTCCTGTAGAACCTTTCTTTGTAGTTATTGAAAGCACACCATTAGCACCCTTTGTTCCCCATATAGCAGTAGCGGCTGCATCTTTCAAAACCTCAACTGCCTCAATATCTGTAGGAGCAATATTTAACAAAGCACCAAGGTCTTCCTCGTTGGCATTAGAAAAATCAAAATCTGCATCCAAAGATTGAGTATATGGAACACCATCAATTACTATTAATGGATCTGCAGAGCCATTCAATGTACTAGTACCACGAATACGTATAGAGCTACGCGCTCCAGGGTCGCCTCCCAATGCAATATCTACACCACTCAATTGCCCTTGCAATGCATCTTCAAGCGAAGAAACCGGAGATGTAGCTATAAGGTCTTCCATCAAAATTTTTTGTGTAGCAGATACATTTTCTTTATGTCCAACACCCATATTATTACGATCTATACGATGGGCTATAACAGAAACTTCATTCAAAGTTTTAGTATCAGACTCAAGAGTTATATCAAGTACTTTTTGGGCTACATATTTTACACGTTTAGTTTTCATACTAATATAAGAGAATACCAACGTAAGTTTATCCTCTTTTTCCGGTATCTGCAAATAATAATTACCATCAATATCTGTTACGGCACCTGCAACAGAACGGTTTTGAGAGTTCACAACATTCACATTCGCACCAATTATAGGTTCAGAAGCAGTGCCTACCAATTCCGTAACTTTACCGGTTATCACCTGTGCCTGAGCGAAAATATCTTCTGTTCCCAACAGAAGCAACGCTGACAAAAGTATATATTTAATTAATTTCATATTTATATTTAATTCTGGTTAAATCATAATACAGTATTTATTAACTGGAAACATCCGTCATTAAAGGCAAATGGAAAATAGTTGTATGTTGACACAACATTCGCACTTTCACCATTAATATTTATTGTAATTGAACTTCCATTATCTGTATATATTAAAGGATTACCATTCGCAGAAATATATGTAGCGCTCTTCATATCAGAACCAGGATAAGGATATGCCACAATTGCATTTTCTTTATCACGTATTATATAATTCAACAGATATTGTCTAAGTTGAGTTGCACTTGTTACGGTACCAGATGAATTCATTCCCGGAATTTTTCCGGCAGAAATAGCATCAGAGATTGCCTGATTTGTAGGAATAAAACTAATAAAATGTGATGTACCTATTAAATCTAGAATAGCATCATTGGATGTTACCATTCCAGATTTTTGTAACAATTTGGCAAATTGATAATAAACGTAACGAGAATCATTGCATACGGCTAGTCTATGTTTCAATCCATCACTATCTTCTGCTTTGAATAGTTTATCACCACCATAGCTGTAGGTTTTTCCATTATTCCAACTGGCATTACCATTCTTTATTTCAGAAAAGGAAACAAAAGGACTCACATTATTATCCGGCTCTAAAAGTTGAGTATATGCTGCACTAGTAGTAATCTTACCATCTTTTACAAAAAGATAGTTGAACCCCATTTGTGTGGCAAGTATCTGCGTTCCTGTTTCTTTTAAACTCTGCACTCCTGTAACGGTATGTAAATTTACGACATCCCTCATCACAGATGTAGATACATCAACCAAGCCATCTTCTGTTTCCTGTTGTAATCTACTGCCATCTGCGTATGTACGCAAAGAAATGCCTTCTGATTGTATTATTTCATTAGTAGGCATAAGCAACACATATTTAGTATCTTGTGAAGAGTAAGAGACAATAAGTCCTGCACCAGAGAGCATATATAGGTAATAATTATTATCCTTGTTACGGAAAGCTGGTCCCACAACTGAGCCAAACAACAATGGGGTGTCTAAAGTATTTAGTCCATAGAATACACCATTCACACACATAGATTTGTCTGTAACTTTATCTGGATCAAAGTTGAAATTCATATCATACACATTCTTTACTTTTCCACTCTTAATCTCTTCAGGGAACACAATACCATCAGGATATACAAATTGTTTCAATAGATATTTCATTGCCAACGCATCTACATCGCTTAAAGATTCATATCCACCTTGTTCCCAATAATCATCAAAAAATTTATTCATCGCATCATCCGATGGTGCAAATACACTATATGCCTTTGAAGCATTATCAGCCACATCGGCATATTTTGTAGAATACCATTCTACAGCAATTGCTGGTAAATCTGATCCATGAGTATGAATAAACAATGAGTCTGCACCAAGAGATGTTCCATAATTTTTAGATAAAGTCGCATCATACACGTATGATGTGTTTTGATCATATAGATTAGAAAAAATGGAATAGTTATCATTTGTTTTCATCTTGGTGTAAATAGTTTCAAGGGGTTCTAGCACTTGATCTACGGCATAGATATATCCATTATCAGCAAGAATTCCATATTCATTTACAGCAGCATTTGACACATTGAATCCGTCATCACCTTTCCAAGTGGAATTAGGATAGAAATAGTTATAGTTAGATGCAGCATCCAAAGTCTTCGTCTGGAAAAATTTTGATGAGAATACAGGAATAAAACGATCTAAATGATACACTGTGCGACGACGTCCTGTAGATGCTTCTATTTCTACAGTAGGCGTATTGCTACTACGAGTGCGGAATTTATAATACATACCAGCATTCTTCTCTTTTTCTTCATCTGTAGCCAAATCTCCTTCTGGACGAAAATTAACAAGTTTCTCTTTATTATAAGAATAATATAATAAGTGGAAACCTATTAACTTCTGCAGCTCAGAATTGTTCATCTCACTAATATCTGAATACCCATGTTTAGACAGATATTCTGAAAAAGCTTTATCATCAGGAGCCATGATAGTGAGAATGCTATTTCCGTTCATTATTGGTTTATAACCTGCTAATTCTGCCCCTTTTAGGAAAATAGAGTAATCACCCTTTGCTTCCAAAGCTTTCCATGCACTTCCTTGAAACCAACTAGGCGCATCATAATAATCACCCATTTTGTCAGAACATGAGCATACAAACAGAGGCACCGATAAAATACATAGTAATACCGATTTAATCATTATGTTCTTCATCTTTTAAATATTATTATTTTAACTTGTTTAATTCATATTGATATTCTTCAGGGAACTCTAAGGAAAGTGCATAATTTTCAATATTCAAATAACCATTTCTAGCTTTAAGTAAAGCATCTTTAGGATTATTCTTATCTAATCCCCACGCATCTTCAAAAGTATCAGGCATGCCATCATTGTCCGTATCCAATTGTTTTTCTACACTATCAATTTTACCTGGACCACCTAAAACAAATTGAGTTGTTATACGTTCATCTTGGATTATTGTACCTTTTGAGCCCAATGATGTAAGTTCGTCTATAAGGAAATTATCCACATCATCACGTACAGGAAGAGATGCGCCAACTTTTTTCACAATCCAATCATATGCTTCAGAAGCACTCTTTTGATTTTTTATAATTGGATGCAATCCTGAACGTGCCGACAGAAATGTAGGTGTGCCACTACAATATTGATTCCAATTTTCTTGAGTAATTTCAACCCCATTCAAAATACCATCTATATCTGAGTCATAAAAATTGCCCACACAATAGCTACGGAAGTCTTCATTACCGCCCAGAAAAGGTTTTGCTGGGCTCATAGCCACATTCTCTGTTATAATGCTACCATCAGGTTGTGCCACATTTTGCCAGTTGTTACATGGACCTTTTATAAAGTAATTATTTTCTATAGTAGTTTCTGATTTTCCACTTGATTCTCCACCCATATTGTAAGCAGCTCCACTTCCCCAATTATATACCACATTATTTACAAATTGGTTCAATCCCTTAACTTTGGGATTTCGTGTTTTATTATCTATATAAAGATTTCGGAAGATCGTAATGCCCTCATCTATATCTGTTTGAATAAGACCTCCGCAAGAATGATTTTGCAATCCCTGTCCTATTATAGAATTCTGTATAGTGATATTTTTTGGTTGAGAGCCCTTATTATCGGCATTAATAGAGAAGTTTTCATCTTTACCCCAAGTGATAGAGCAATGGTCAAAAATCATATCTGTTCCATTTGCCACACCACAAGCATCTTTATCTCCTGAATAACCAGCCCCCAAACGCATTCGCAAATAACGTACAATAAGATTTTTTGCGCCAGACGCAGTTACTCTACCACCATAAAGAACTACACCTTTACCAGGTGCAATCTGTCCAAGAATTGTCTGATTGCTTTGTAATATAATAGGTGAATTGCCGCACTTGATAATTCCCGACACATCAAATACTATTATACGCCATGGTTTACTAACAGCATCTCTAAAAGAACCAGTACCAGTATCATTCAAATTAGTAACATGATATATTTCTGTTCCTTCTCCACCTCTTGCACCTGTCACATCTTTTCCATAGCCTTCAGCACCAGGGAAAGACAATATGCCATCATCAAATAAAGGGAAACCAGTCTGAGTACCAGCTTCTGAACCTTGGTCACCAAAATTACCATTTTCAGCATTATTCGTTGGAAGTTTTGGATTTAAGTCGTTTTCATAGTTTTTATCAACACAAGAAGCTTGTGCGCATATTACACAATATAAAATAGATAGTAATGTGATAATTTTTTTGAAACGTTTTATCATCTTATTAAGTTTTTAAGTTATTAAAGTTATTTAACGTCAGTTCTACGTGCAAAAGTATTAGTTTTTTAAAAATCAAGCCATACAATATTGTTCATTTATATATATTTTCGTACAATACAAATATTTGCAGACCCGTTATGGCATAAGGGAATCTAGGGATTAGCCCCAAAAAGAAAGTAGTACATATCATTGATTTTTAGAATCTTAGTGTGTTCAAACGCTTTAATATCATAATATATACAACTTACTGGCTGAAGCTTACAAAAGAATGTCCAGCTATTTTCTGTATTGAGAGGGAGACACGCCAAACTGTGCTTTAAAACACTTACTAAAATAAAAAGGATTTTCAAATCCCACTTTATATGAAATCTCTGACACATTATAAGTCCCTTCGGTCAACATCTCTGCTGCTTTTTTAAGTCTTACAACACGAATATATTCATTAGGAGTGTATCCAGTAATCCCTCTTACTTTTTTATAGAATGTGGTCCTTCTAATATTCAACATATCAGATAATCTATCTACAGAAAATTGAACATCTCCCATCTGCTTCTGTACAATAGCCTCCATTCTTCTGATGAACTTTTGATCTTGTTCACTTGAACATAAAGAAGTATTTGCGGTATCAACATCATTTGTGAATTTCAACTTTAATTTTTCTCTTTGATTAAGAAGTTGGAATATTCGTCCAAGAAGTAATTTCATGCTAAATGGTTTTGTAACATAAGCATCAGCACCCGACTGACTTCCCTCTAGTTGACTATCTTCGTCATCCAATGCCGTAAGGAGTATAATAGGAATATGACTAGTTTCAAAATCATTCTTTAATCGCTTAGTCAGTTCAAAACCATTTTTACCAGGCATCATTACATCACTAACTATTAAATCAACATCACTTGACTTAGCTGTTGTAAATCCATCTGTTCCGTTTTTTTCTGATATCACTTCAAAATAGCGTCCAAGCATATCTTTTACAAAGTTTCTTACATCATCATTATCCTCAATAATAAGAATCTTCTTTGTATTATATGGCTTTATCTTTTCTAAAAATTCATTATCAGCATCTATCATACTATCAGCATTGGTATTATTCACATCTGCTGTTACTTCAGTTTCCCCACCTAATTGAAGAAAATCATTTTTGTCAAATATGCTACTATCGGTAGGTAACTCAACTGTAAAAACAGATCCTCCACCAACATTCTCTTTGTATGAGATTTCTCCCTTACTAATAGTTACAAGACTCTTAGTCAGACTTAATCCTATTCCAAAACTATCATTATTCTTGCTACCACACATGTAACTATCAAAAATAGCATTCTGCTTATCTTTGGGTACACCAGCTCCGTTATCAGCAACTACTAGATGAAACTTTTTATTGTTAGCGTCTGAAACTATCCTAACTGTTATCTTACCTCCTGCAGGGGTATATTTGAAAGCATTAGATAATAGGTTATAGGCTATTTTGTCAAGATGTCCTTTATCTACATAAAATGAAACTCGCGATTCATCATCAATAAAAGAGAAATCTATATCATTTGATTTAGCTGTATCAACAAACGTAGAACAGATTTCCTTTATCATTTTTGAAACATCAATAAGTTCTAGTGAAAGAGTGAGTTTATTGCTTTGCATTTTTCTATATTCAAGCAACTGTTCAATAAGTCTCATCATTCTAACAGTACTTTTCTCCAGAATCTTCAATGAATCTCCCATGTCCTTAGAAACATCATCCTTGACAATTATTTTTAATCTATCCAATGAAGCTCGTATTAGAGTGAGTGGAGTTCTGAACTCATGAGAAATGTTAGTAAAAAATGCCATCTTGTATTTTGCGACTTCTTTTTCTACTTTTACAACATTCCTAAGATTATTCATCTTTTCTATCATCCTAATAATGAAATATGCTATACATATTATTATGATAACATATAAAATAATAGCCCACCACGTGA
>OBMA010000720.1_pt1 | contig 20063 bp, 13 predicted proteins | sample 1539141 | NCBI WGS metagenome assembly OBMA01 (sample SAMEA3991484, study PRJEB22521) | metagenome | biome: anthropogenic terrestrial biome; feature: sewage plant; material: raw primary sludge | place: Sweden | collected 2012-09-26
GAATCATTTTCCAAAGAATATCACACCGTTTATGGATGTTGAATATCCATCCGACGAGCGTGAAATTCGTACGGATATGGTAAATATCATCCGTCGTGCTTGTGATCAGGGATTAATGATTTCTACCTATGGAACCGTTTCAGTCCGTTGGAAAGGTGATGACTTCCTTATTACGCCTCGTGACGTGGCCCGTTGGGATATTATGGCTAAAAATATCGTTCAGGTAAAGAATGGTATGGCCGAAGCCGGCAAAGAACCAAGTCGTTCGGTAGCACTTCACCACCGCATTTACCAACTGAATCCACATATCAACTCTATCATTACCACTCAGCCAACAAACCTGATGGCACATGCGGTAAGTCACCAAAAATTTGATGTGCGTACCATTCCTGAAAGTTGGATTTTCTTGCAAGATGTACCGTCTATTCCATTCGAAAGTTTGTACACTGATACTGAAGATATAGCTCAAATGTTCGCAAAAAATCGTGTGGTGATTGTTGAGAATGATTCGGTAATTGTTACAGGTAATAAACTGATCAATACATTCGATTACCTCGAAGTGGCCGAATTCTCGGCAAACTCACTGGTAATGGCTTCATCAATCGGACCGCTTCAACCAATGGGCGATAAAGAAATTGATGAATTGCGGGTGGCGTTTAATGTGAAATAAATGAATTGCCTCTGGCTTTAGCCGGAGGTAATTTAAAATAGAGCCTGAGATTGGCTTTAGCCAAATTATTCAATGTTTGGCTAAAGCCAATTGTATTTTAATAATTTTAGTCTCCTCCTGCTAAAGCAGGAGGCAATTAACTGATGCAAATCATATATTCAACATCCAATTCGCCATCTTTCAATCTGGCTGCCGAGGAATTTCTTTTCTCCGAACGTCAGGATGATTTGTTGTTTCTGTATGTGAATAATCCAAGTGTCATTATTGGCTCCAATCAGGCCATTCGGAATGAAGTTGACCTGGAGTTTTGTGCCCTACACGAGATTCAGGTGATACGGCGAATGTCGGGAGGTGGAGCTGTTTATCATGATGAAGGAAATCTCAACTACTGTTTTATTTCCAATAAAATGGCAAACAAACCGGTACTTGGTTCAGATTTTATCTTGCCAATTGTAGAAGTTCTATCAGCATTAGGAGTCCCTGTAACCATTGGTAAACGAAAAGATGTGTGGTTAACCGGCGAATATAAAATCTCTGGCACAGCATCGCACATCGGTAAAATGCGCGAACTGCATCATGGCACTTTACTATACGATGCTAATCTCGATGCTCTTGAAAACGCACTCCGTTCCAAATCAGTAGATGCAACCATTAAAGCCATCACTTCAGTTCGAAGCACAGTAAAAAACCTGCGAGACTGGTTCGGGGAACAAGGCCAATTTACACTCAGCTCAACGGAATTTTTTGAATTTCTGGCTCAAAAACTTGTCGTTTACTTTCAGCAAGAAGGATATTCAGCACTAACGAATATTGAAACAAAAAACATCAGTGAATTGGCTGAAAAAAAATATATGTCAGAAGAATGGACGTATAAAAAATAGTGCTAAGGCACTGAAATTTTGAATAACTATCAAACTATTTAAATATGAGTATCAATAGTATTATTTTAAATGAAACGTCCTATTTTGGGGCGGGAAGTCGTGCTGTTTAGAATTGTACAAAATAGCATTTTTGATTCAACAGTAATTAAATTAATTATATGAAGGAGGCTGTCTCAAAACAAAAATTGAGTCAGCTTCCTTTTTTTGTATATTTAGTATAAATCTAAATTAGACATCCGTCTAAAAAACAGTGTTTACGATTAAAATGTTATCTTTGTAGTCTGTTTAAAAGAAAAATGTAATTTAAATGAAAGGAAATGATAATACAGCAGTGCTTCTAATGCATTGCCCCGACAGACCTGGAATTTTGGCCGTTGTTACCGAGTTTATTAATCAACATAAAGGGAATATTTTATACCTGGATCAATATGTCAACCGCGAAGAAAAGGTATTTTTCATGCGTGTGAAATGGGAACTGGATAACTTTCAAATTCCTAAAGATAAAATTGAAGAGTATTTCGAAACATTGATTGCCACTCGCTTTAATGTTGAATTCAGACTTTATTTTGCGGATACAAAACCCCGCATGGCAATTTTCGTTTCCAAAATGTCGCACTGCTTGTACGATTTACTGGCTCGTTATGCTGCCGGCGAATGGCATGTAGAAATACCATTGATTATCAGCAATCATCCCGATATGGAAAGCGTGGCAAAACGTTTTGGCATTGAATATCATGTTTTCCCGATTACAAAGGAAAACAAAGCCGAACAAGAAGCACTACAATTGAAATTACTCAAAAAACACAAAGTAACTTTCTGTGTATTGGCACGTTATATGCAGGTGCTGTCAGCCGATTTTATTGATCATTTCCCGAACAAAATCATTAACATTCACCATTCATTCTTACCTGCGTTTGCCGGTGCAAAACCTTATCACGCAGCTCACCAGCGTGGCGTAAAAGTAATTGGAGCAACAAGTCATTACGTTACAAGCGACTTGGATGCAGGACCAATTATCGAGCAAGATGTGACACACATTTCGCACAAAGACACTGTTGAAGAATTAGTAAAAAAAGGACGCGATTTGGAAAAAATTGTTCTCTCACACGCTGTTGAGAAACACATTGAGCGAAAAATTCTGGCCTACAAAAACAGAACCGTTGTATTTCAATAGTCTGAATCTTTCATTTATGTCATTCACTACAAAACAAGAATCGTTCATTCGAACCTTGTTTTTGTTTTCTTATACATTACCGTTTAGTTCTAATATTTAATAAAAATGGAAGTTACTCGTCTATTTGACTTATTGGATAATTACTTAGAAAACTATCCCACACAAGATACCGCATTAGCCTGCAAACGTAATGGTGTATGGCTTAAATTCAGCATTCAGGAATATGTTGAACTTACAAAATACATGAGTTACGGCATGATGAAGCTGGGCATAGAGCCGGGCGACAAAGTAGCCATTGTAAGTAGCAATCGTCCGGAATGGAATATGCTCGACTTTGCTACCATGCAGATTGGAGCCATCTCCATCCCTATTTATCCTACCATCAGTCAGGATGATTACAGATACATCCTGAATCATGCCGAAATGAAAATGATATTTATCGAAGGGAAAGAATTGCGTACCAAACTGGAACCCATCTTACCTGAGATAAAATCACTTAAAGAAATTTTTACGTTTGTAGACCAACAAAGCCAATATAAATACCTGGATCAATTAATAGAACTGGGCAAAGAAAATCAACAACCCGAAAAACTGACGCAGCTAAAAGCAGCAGTCAAACCGGGCGATATGGCTACAATTATTTACACTTCAGGAACAACAGGAACTCAGAAGGGCGTTATGCTTTCGCACAGCAACATTCTTGGCAACGTGAAACATCTGGAAAATATCCCTTCGAAATGGAGCAACAAAGCACTTAGCTTTTTGCCACTTTGCCATGCATACGAACGAATGCTGGTGTACTTGTATCAATACCTGGGCATGTCGGTTTATTATGCCGAGAGTTTAGGAACAATAGCCGAAAACATTAAAGAAATTCAGCCAACGATGATGTCGTGCGTGCCTCGTTTGCTCGAAAAAATTTACGATAAACTCTATCTATCCGGTAAAAAGCAGCCTTTCTTTAGTAAGTTGATCTATTTTTGGGCTTTCAATCTGGCTACTAAATTCCAATTAGAAGGAATGAGTAAATGGTATGCCTTGAGACATAAAATAGCTGATAGACTTGTTTATTCAAAATGGAGGACTGCCATTGGTGGCAACTTCGACATTGTTGTTTCGGGTGGTTCGGCCATTCAACCACATATCGCATCATTTTTCTCTGCTATCGGAATGCCTGTTTTCGAAGGATATGGACTGAGTGAAACTTCTCCGGTAATTGCGGTTCATCAACGCGTTAAATTCGGACGACAAATCGGCACCGTTGGGCTACCAATAGAAGGTGTGGAAGTAAGACTAACCGATCGCAACGAAATAATTTGCCGAGGACACAATGTTATGCTGGGCTACTACAAAGACCCTGAACTCACCGCGCAAATGATAGATAAAGAAGGTTGGTTTCACACCGGTGACACAGGGAAAATTGGTGCTGAAGGACAACTGACCATTACCGGTAGATTAAAAAGCATTTTCAAAACGTCATTTGGGAAATACGTTAATCCACAGGCAATTGAATCGAAGTTTACCGAATCGGCGTTTATTGAGAATATGATTGTACTGGGCGAGAACAAGCAATTTGCAGCAGCATTAATTTCACCCGATTTCGCATTCCTTAAATCGTGGTGCAAAAAGCACAAAATAGAATATACCACCAATCAGGAAATGATTGAACATCCATTGATAATAAAAAGATTACAAGTTGAAATAAAGCATTACAACCATTATTTTGGAGATTTCGAACAAGTAAAACGATACCTGCTTGTACCCGAAGAATGGACGCAACCAATCGGATTCCTCTCCCCTACTCTTAAAATAAAACGGAACGTGATTGAGGCATACTATGCGGATAAAATTGAAAAACTATTTCAATAAGTTTTCAAAACTATCTGATAAAGAATACATAACATCAATAACTAGCCTTTAAATCAAGGCATAATTATCACCGGTAAATTGCCAGTTATCAATTATACTCGTATCTTTGTGCCGTGAAAAAACGTTATTTCCTCTATTTTTCGTACAAAGGCACTGCCTACCACGGCTGGCAAGTGCAACCCAACGGCATATCTGTACAAGAAGTGCTGATAAAGGCATTGAGCACTATTTTGCGTACCGAACTGGAACTGACAGGTGCCGGCAGAACAGATGCCGGCGTACATGCAAAACTCATGGTAGCCCATTTCGATTTGGAGACCGACTTGCCTTCAAATTTTGATTTAGTAGCCAAACTCAACAGTTTTTTACCCAATGATATTGCTGTTTTTAAAATTGTAGAAGTTCAACCCACTGCTCATGCTCGTTTTGATGCTAAAGCCCGACGCTACGAGTACCATGTTATCACTTCTAAGGATGCTTTCAGAAACGAACTTGCCACCCGCCTAAGTCACCAGCTGGACTTTGAAGCAATGAACGAAGCTGCACAAACCCTGCTGGAGTACCGCGACTTCACCAGTTTCAGCAAACTACATACCGATGCCATGACCAATAACTGCGATATCTCACATGCGGGCTGGACAAAGCAAGGCGACGAGTGGGTATTCACCATTCAGGCTGATCGGTTTTTGCGGAATATGGTACGCGCCATCGTGGGCACATTGCTCGAAGTGGGACGCGGCAAGATGTCGGTCGACGGCTTCAGAAAAGTTATCGAATCGGAAAACAGATGTAAGGCAGGAACATCCGTGCCTGCACACGGATTGTACCTGGTCGACATCAAATATCCTGAGAGTATTTTCATTTAAAATACTCTCATTTTTTAATTATAAATTCTCAATTATCCTATGTGGTTAATCCTCGCTTTTATTTCCGCTATTTTATTAGGTTCGTACGAAGTTTTCAAGAAAGTTTCTCTCGATAAAAATGCTGTTATCCCAGTAATCTTTGTGTCAATATTGTTTTCATGCCTCACACTTACTCCCTTTTTATTGCTTTCAGAATTTTTCCCGAACACTTTAAAAGACTCCATATTCTTCGTACCACGAGTCGATTTTCACGCACACATGCTATTTGTTCTCAAAGCAGTTATCGTACTCACATCCTGGCTCTTTGCTTACTTTGCGCTAAAACATCTACCACTGTCGCTAGCATCACCTATCAAAGCCACGCAACCTGTATGGACGGTAGTTGGAGCCATGCTGATCTTTGGAGAGAAACTAAACGGTTATCAAGCAGCCGGCGTTGGTATCACACTGGTTTCGTTTTTTATGTTCTCGGTAGTTGGCAAAAAAGAAGGCATATCCTTCAGAACCAACAAATGGTTTTGGTTTATCGTAATGGCCACTTTAACGGGCGCACTGAGCGGACTGTTCGATAAATACCTAATGAACAGATACGATGCCATGTCGGTACAAGTCTACTACACATTTTATCAGGCTATTATCATGGGATTCATCACACTCTTTTTATGGGCACCAACCAGAAAGAAAACAACACCTTTTACTTTTAAATGGGCTATTTTCTTTATTTCGCTCTTTCTGGTAACAGCCGATTTCGTTTATTTCTACGCACTAACGTTGCCTGATTCAATGATTTCAGTTGTTTCAACCATTCGTCGCTCGGGCGTTATTGTTCCTTTTTTATATGGAGCTTTTGTTTTGCGCGACAAAAATATAAAACTCAAGGTACTGGATTTGATTGGCGTCTTAATTGGAATGTTTCTTTTGTACCTTGGATCAAAATAATTCGACAGAAAACACTTTGATATATCACTATAAATCAGCGAAATAAACAGACAGAAACTTCAACATCCTCTATACATCTATTTTTGAGAATAATATTTTCAGAAATAGTTTGATTATTAGATGAAAATTAGTACTTTTGCAAGCCGAAACAGAAACACCGAAAAAAAAATAAATTAAAACATACAGATATGAAAAGCGGAATTCATCCAGAAAACTATCGTCCGGTAGCATTTAAAGACATGTCGAACGGCGACACCTTTATCTCTCGTTCAACCGTAAACACAAAGGAAACTATCGACATTGATGGTGTAACTTATCCAGTTGTAAAAATGGAGATCTCAAGTTCATCACACCCTTTCTACACTGGCAAATCTAATTTGGTGGATACTGCAGGACGTGTTGACAAATTTATGACTCGTTATGCAAAACGCATCGAAAGCAAAAAATAAGTCGTAATAAAAACGTACAAAAAAAAGCCTCTGGAAATTTCCAGAGGCTTTTTTTTATGGCTTGCGTTGCCATCTATTATTCTGTAATTCAAATCGTATTGCCTTATCATCCAACAATGGCGCTATAAGCTTTCGATCTTCGTCACTCATAAATTCGACACTATTGTTTTTTGCAACTATAGCACCACTCGTCGAATCAAAACTTAGTGAAACGAAGCTATTCCGCAATACACTTTCAACCCAATGCATATCAAGATCTACACTATCCACTTTCGTTTTATTCACCCACTCAATCGCTTTCGGCATAACAAACTGAAGAGGCATCGGCTTCCATGTTGTATCGTAAAACTCGATGACCGACTGACAAACCGGAGCGCACACTGTACGAATAACACCCAACACAGGCTTGTTATCGTCCAACCTAAGCACTTTCATAGCGAAAGAGCTACTGGACGTATTTTTCACCAGCACAAAGCTATTCAGCGAATCTAACGTTAGCAAATGTGTACTTTTCCCAAACCGATTGGCGATACTATCACCATGCCCCGACTTATAATACTCTACCAACTCTAACCTATTTTGCTTACTCAACGTAGGATTCAACACATCAGGCATACCCACATATAATTTTTCTATATTCTGAGCTACAATAAATTGATTGCACAGCACAACGCCGCACAACACGAACCATCTATTTCGTTTCTTTTGTTCCTTCATTCGTTTTCTTTTTACCCGATCCCGACAGCAAACGCCAGTAATAGCCAAACAAATCATCAAAATTTTTAAAATCTTCTTTGTACATAAATCCAAAACCCTGAGTTGTTTTTGCCGTGCCCAAATGGTATCGATCGACCGTATGATTATATCCTTTTAATCGGAATTTACCCGATTCGGTAAGTAAATATTCAATATCCACATCGCCAATAAATTTATTCGCATTAGGATTTGTATTCTGAAGGTCATTCCTGTAACCGATATTGCCATTCACCACCCAACGATTATTCGGCTGCACAAATATTTTAGCCTGAATATCACTACTTTCCATATCCGTTTGACGATAGTCAAATCCTACCGAAATACTATTCGTTTTCGTCACACGGTTTACCAGCGAATTTACCTGAGCACTCAAGGTTGAAACTGCAAATGAAAGACCTTCATTATTAAGAATATTTGAAGTGGTGGCACGCAAATATTCTGGTTGATAGAACTTATTAAACATCAATAAATACACTATCTGTCGATTCATCATTTCATCCGTATTGATAATATTCCGTACCTGTTGCTTCACACCCTCATCGCTCGACGGCAGTTCTACATCAAATTTCACAGTCGGCTTCATCAAATCGTCCGTCAATTTTAGCACGCAGTTTACTGGCACACTCGATCGCATCGATTTTAATTGATCTTCGCTCATTAAATCGCGTAACGAAGCAGTTAGCGGATACAATGCACGAATATTCACCTGCGCCGAAAACGGATTACCAGTCCACGACAAAGTACTTCCACGGTCAATTTTAAATTCTTTACGAATCAGATTCTGAAGCGTAAACAAGTAATAGCCATTATCGATAACATATGTACCATAAAGTTTTATATCAGAGAATGAGTCGAAAGCCACACGAAGATTTCCATTCCCACGCCCGGTAATGATATCACCAGCCTTGGGATCAACAATCAGCTCCATCTCGGCATTCGGATTTACGTCAATCTGCAAGTTAACCTTCACATTAAAATTACTCTGAGACTTTGCAACCACGTCATCCTTAGGAACGATTACTTTCTTGTTTACGAAATTAATAAAATTATTGTCCGACACTTTTGATGCTCCGCCCATTTGTATATAACACTTGGTTTGCGGTTGAGAAACTGCATTTACGTCAATATTTGCTACTTTATCATCTCCGTAAATATGAACCGTACCATTTGCGTACGCTCTCCCAAAGAAATATTCATTATCCTCAGCATGTGTGTTGAGTGCCAACATATTGCTACCTTTAACCCTCACATCATAGTTCATATGCTGAAATGACCCATTGTGCTTCATCAATGCATTCAAACTGGCCGGATTATGCTCCTGATCATAAATGGTAATATTCCTAAACTCTATGGTTTTTCTCTTCAACCGTATCGTATCGTTGAAAAAATAAGTTGTCTTCAACATCTTCACAGAGCCTTGTCCCTCTTCTACAAATGCATTCCCCTCAAAACCGAGAATTTTTGATGGCCCAAACATTCTTATTTTACCTGTTGCCAGACCCTTTACATTTTGCACCACTGATTCAAAATAGGGGGTAATAAACTGAACATTTAATTTATGAGCATCGATTATAAAATCGAGCGAATCGGTTTTTGGAACAAACACCCCTTTAGCATTAGCAATCGGCAGATTCTTATCATTCACAAAATCTCCCGTTATATACATCTGCTGATTGGGCCTATCCCAAGTCGAAAATAACTGTGCATCACCAATCACCGTGTGATTTATCTGTGCACCTTTCACAAAAAGATTCGCCTCAAATACCGGCTGCTTTAGCAAACTAAGTAATGTAGCTTTACCGGTAACAATACCACCAAAGCTTATTCCCTTTAATTTTAAAATATTGTGCAATACAAATCCTAAATCCACCTTATTCAGATCAACCGTCACCGCATCTTTCTGATTTTTGGAAGCCAAACCATCGACATGTATAAACTGTGTTTTACTGTCGAAGCGGAAATTATGAATAGTTATTGTGCTATCAGTATTAAAATCGATTGTTGATGGATGAATACTCCAAACCGAATCGGAAATAACAATATTGGTTGGCAGTAGCGATAATGTTGCAGCCATTTTTGAATTTTGCTTTCTGAACTTCGCAATCGCTTTAATTTCGCCCACTGCGCTCATCTTTGCTAAATCCTGCCAACTCAAGTGACTTGAGACGGAATCTTTTGCCGCCGAAGCCACCAAAGAAACAGCTGTCAACCCTTTTTTCCCTTCGAGCTGAGCATTGGAAATAAGCTGCAACACTTGATTTGGATTATTGATATGCAGAGTTAGATTATTTATTTTTTGCTTCGATGATTTTAATGATGGCACATTCACAACTAAATTTATTTTATTCAAGCCTTCATCAATCGAACCCTTCAGGGTAGACACACCGTCTAATGCATAAGGCAATGCTAGCACATCAGACAATTCGGTGGTTTTCTCTATTTTCAAGTCAAAGCTCACATGATTATCGTAATTATGAATTTCCGTTTTCTTAGCTGCTGCCAACGCAGGTAAATAATGCTGAACGATATTTGAAATCGTTTTGCCTATAGTACTGTACCTAAAATCTCCATTCACAGAACCATTTACATAATCGGACGAAACTACAAAATTGGTAGAGTTATTAATGATCCGCGACTCAAGTTTCACTTCATTTACATTCAGCATCTTATTCTGATTAACAAATCGTATTCCATCAAACAGCACATATCCATTTATATTATCAAGCGAATTTCCAACCATATTCGTTCGTCCATTGAACGAAAGCGTAGCTCCCGGATATTTGTCGCTCAAATGAAGTGCATGCAGATTTACCACTGGCACCTGTAATTCGAAATTATAAATGGGCAATTTATGACTATTATCAATAACTCCATTAAAATGTGCCTGAATATTTTCATCCTCAATATCCACACTCCCATCAAATCCTTTTCCATCGTATTGCCCATTCAACTGAATGTCGCGATAGGAATATTCTTTGAATTCAAACTCACTAACATTCGCTTTAATTTCACCTTGAAGACCCGAAGCACCTATCCTTTTTCCTTTTGTATTGAAATTAAATGCAACTTTGCCGAGCTGTTTATTGCCTAGCAATTTCCCAAGTTGTAAATTACCCGATTTGATGGTACCATTGTAGGTCAGATCTTGCAATTTATTTTCGAATTTCAGCAGAATATCAGTCGAGACACTACCCACATTGGTATTAAGATTACCGTAGGCCACCAGATTACTCAAAAAGCCGGAGATATTTCCTTTGTATCGAATCATCCCCAGGCGATCAACTTCTTTTGGCAGCAAAAATGGCTTTTTAGAAACATCAGCTATAAAATCCTGAATATCATTCTTTTCAAAATGAAGATCATTTATCTGACCATAAATAAAGGCTTCGCTTAAGTTCGGCAAACCATTAATATCAAGGTCAGCATTTAATCGAAACGATTTGCCATACTGTAAATTGATTTTTTTGAAACGCAGACTCGAGATTCTCCCTGAAATTAACCCCTGAAGCGTAACCACGCCTTTTACGTTATCAAAGTCGGGAACAAAAGCCTTAAAATCGGACAATGCGATATGTGAACGGCTAATTGGAATACTCCAACGCACTTTCTCTGCAAACTGTTTCAAATCAGCAGGACTATCAAATTTCATGCGCACACTATCAAGGTGCAATTCTGAATTCGGCAACTTTAATTCGATTTTAGGAAACGACACGCCTTTTGAAGAACTCAGAATTTGAGTCTTGAAATCGGTAAGTATCAAACCTGAATGCTCAACAGTACTTAGATGCAACACGCGAGCGCTCAAGGTATCTTTATTCAATATATCAAGAGCTATATCAGCATTTATCTTACTGAACATAAGCTTATTTCCATTAAATGTACTTTTGGGGTTCGCCTTGTACGCTTTCAGATTAGTATACGAAAATGCCGAATTCTTCATCTTAAAATGATTAATCCGGTATTCGACATTTGTTGAATCTTTTGTTTTCGGTTTCTTGAATGCTTTAATTATAAAGTCGAGATTGCTATGACCAGCCTTATCAATTTTCAGGTTTCCATAAAATTCATCCAATTCTACCGAAGTAATCAGAATTTTAGATTTAAATATCTTCCAAAAATTGAAATGTGCATTAGCATGGCTTACGTACAAAAGTGTATCGCGCTGCTGATCCTCTACATACAATTCGTTTAAGGAAATTGTATTGAAAAATTTGTAATCAACACTACCAAGGGTCACTTTGGAGTGAAGCTTGTCGGAGAGTTCGGTAACTACGGATTGGGCAATAAAATTCTGTACCTTACTCATTCTGAGCAAAATAAAAACTGTTGCAAAAAAAAGAATGATTCCTGCTACGCTAAAACCGAATATTTTGAGTGTTTTTTTTATACCTTTGGAGTTTATTTGACAAAAGTAAATAATAATTTGCGATTTCTACTCCGAAACAACGATAAGTCGGCAATAAAAAAAGCTAATTGCTGCTTAATAATTATTATACCATAAACGTTAGTAGTACCGGAATAAGTATTTCGCAATCCATCTTTTTCTCAATTTCTAACAATCAGAATGAATCCTACAATAATACTTGGCATAGAATCGTCCTGTGACGACACATCAGCATCTGTGATTCGCGACGGAGTAATGCTCTCGAACGTTATCGCCGGTCAAGCCATTCACGCCAGCTACGGAGGCGTTGTACCCGAACTGGCCTCACGCGCACATCAACAAAACATTATCCCGGTAGTTCACGAAGCATTAAAACGTGCCGGCATCGACAAAAAAGACCTGAGTGGCATTGCATTCACTCGCGGCCCTGGTTTATTGGGCTCACTTTTGGTGGGCACGTCATTTGCCAAAGGATTGGCACAAGCCCTAAACATACCGCTTATGGATGTAAATCATTTACAAGCACATGTACTGGCACATTTCATCAGCGAAGGAAAACCGGACGAACGCCAACCGGAATTTCCTTTTTTGTGCCTCTTGGTTTCGGGAGGAAATTCTCAAATAGTACTAGTACGTGCATACAACGATATGGAAGTGATTGGTCAAACCATTGACGATGCTGCCGGTGAAGCATTTGACAAGTGTGCAAAAGTAATGGGACTACCCTACCCTGGCGGCCCACACATTGACCGATTGGCAAAAGAAGGAAATCCGAAAGCATTTGTGTTCAACAAACCACAAATCCCAGGATACAACTATAGTTTTAGCGGATTGAAAACATCGTTTTTGTATCTGCTGCGCGATAAAATAAAAGAAGACCCCGACTTTGTTTCCAAAAACATGAACGATATATGCGCCTCATTACAAGCTACCGTAGTGGATATTTTAATGGCCAAACTTCGTAAAGCTGCTACCGAATTAAACATAAAACACGTGGCTGTGGCCGGTGGCGTTTCGGCTAATTCTGCATTACGCCAGGCTTTTTACGATTATGGTAAAAAATACAACTGGGAAGTATACATTCCACCTTTTGCATTTACGACAGATAATGCAGCCATGATTGCCATAACGGGTTATTTTAATTTTCAGCACAAGGACTTTTGTGGAATGGAGAAAGTGCCGTTTTCGAGAGTGACAAATAAATTTTAAATTTACTGTCTCAATTATCCAATAACACAAAGCTAACCAAATGAAATTCCCCCTAATCAAACTACCACCAAAACTGGCACCGTATCGCGGAGTGATAGGCTTTGTGGTAATTTTAATGGCATCGAATCTCATTTGGAAATATAATGTACTAGGCGACGAAACGGACACATTAGTTACGTTGTTCGGGATGGACATTTCGGCACCGTTTGTATACATGGCCAGACACGTGGCTGAACTTTGCACTTGGCTTTTACACAGTACTGGGCATAATGTAACGCTGGACACATCGAACATCCTACGCCACGACAATAATGTTTCCGTACAAATTATATGGGGATGTACAGGCTTAAAACAAGCCTATATCTTTATCTGCATCATCGCTTTTTCGCGGGGTCCATGGGCAAAAAAAATGTGGTATATACCGCTGGGACTGATAGTGGTTTATCTTTTCAACATATTCAGAATTACATTTATTATCGCGTTTATCGAAAACCACCATAACACATTTGACCTGCTCCATTTCTACATTTTCAAGTATCTTTTTTACACGATTATTTTTATCATGTGGGTATACTGGGAAGAAATAATTGTGGGAACAAAACAGCTAAGCAATAAACCTCAATAAATCAATACACTTTCGCCTCTTCACCTCTGAGCACTCTCAATCCACTCATGGCCAGAGCTTCCATCTCGTCTTCGCCCGGGTAAACAGTTACTTTTATCATTGGAGAAATCATTTTCTTGATATACTCCACAACAAATTTACTGTAGGCAATTCCACCTGTAAGTACCACTGCATCAGCACTGCCATGCAACACCGCCAACATAGCACCTATTTCTTTGGCAACATTATAGGCCAGTGCCTCTAAAATCAACCGTGCTTTCTCATCTCCACTCTCAACCATCTGAAGAATAACTTTCGTATCATTAATGCCCAAATGCGCCATCAATCCACCATTTCCTACCAGTAATTTCCGAATTTCATCATGTGTATATTTTCCCTCAAAACACAAATCTACCAACTGTCCTGCATCAAGCGTTCCGGCACGTTCGGGTGAAAAAGGGCCATAGCCATCCAATCCCTGATTTGAATCCACCACCTTACCCAAACGATGCGCAGCCACCGAAATACCACCACCCATATGTGCAACAACCAGGTTCAACTTTTCGTAAGTAGTCCCGTTTGCAGCCGCGTATTTTCTGGCTATTGCCTTATGATTCAAAGCATGAAACATAGAACGACGAGGAATTTGAGGTAATCCACTGACACGTGCCACATCCTGATATTCGTCTACAACAACCGGATCGGCAATCAACGCAAGACAACCAGGAATTGTTTCGGCAATTTCCCGGGCAATAACTCCACCTAAATTGCTGGCGTGCTCTGCAGAATACCGGGTCTTCAAATCTTCAATATACTTGTCATTAACACTATAAACACCCGACTCAAGCGGACGAACCAATCCACCCCGACCCACTACGGCTGATAATTCGGCAATATCAATTCCGTCTTTAGCCAAATAATCCACCATCAGATTCTTTCGAAATTCATGCTGTTCAAGCAGCGATTCAAACGATTTTAAATCGTCGGCCGAATGGCGAATGGTGTGAAGACAAACTAATTTTTCATCTTCGTAAACTGCAAACTTCGTTGAAGTTGAGCCCGGATTAACCGATAGAATTTTATACATAAATGGAGGATTTATTATTAATCAAAACAGCTAAATGACAATGATTAGGATGTGTATGGTAATAAATGAGCGTGATTTTCGTTTTAAATAGAGATTGTGACACACAAAGATAAACGTATTTTTAATGAAAAGGCTTATTTGCTCTTTGTTTTTTTTGAATATAAATACAGAATAAAAGCAATCAGAAAATAAATACACGAAGAGATTGATACTAACACAAATATACAAACAATGAACTTTTCTCGTAATTCTTTGTATAATAAAGAATTATTTTGTACTTTTGCAAACGAAACAGGATACAGAGGAGGGGACAACAGTCCCCTCGTTTGTTACTATAACACATTGTATGATTTCTAAAGACTCAGTATATCAGATAGTTGAGCAATATATTGCCGACAAAAATTATTATTTGGTGGATGTAAAAGTCACCCCTGACAACCGTATTTCGGTGGAAATTGACTCATTTGACGGAGTATCGATTGAATTTTGTATGGAAGTAAATCGCCATATAGAATCTCAAATAGATCGCGAGATAGAAGATTACGAGCTGGAAGTGAGTTCTGCAGGACTAACCGAACCTTTTAAAGTCCTGAAACAGTACGAAAAAAACATTGGCAACGAGGTAGAAGTATTGACGAAAGCAGGCAAAAAAGTTACCGGCGTTTTAGTTGAAATAAGCGAAACAGAATTTGTTTTGGAAATAGAAAAAACGGAGAAACCGGAAGGCGCCAAACGTAAAATTACGGTTACTGAGAACATAACCTTCTCATACGAAGATATTAAAACAACAAAATATATTATTAGATTCAAATAAGCCATGAGCAAAAAAGAAACTATTAGCTTAATTGATACTTTTTCGGAGTTCAAAGAGCTAAAAAACATCGATAGAAGTACTCTGATTAGTGTAATGGAAGAGTCGTTCCGCAATGTTATTTCAAAAATGTTTGGAACGGACGAAAATTACGATGTCATTATCAATCCTGATAAAGGTGACTTCGAGATTTATCGTAACCGTACAGTAGTGGCTGATGACGAATTAGAAGATCCAAACTTGCAAATATCGCTTAGTGAAGCTAAGAAAATTGATGAAGATTACGAAATTGATGAAGATGTTACAGAATTAGTTGACTTTATTGGCTTTGGTCGTCGTGCAATTCTTACACTTCGTCAGACGCTGTCTTCTAAAATATTAGAACTTCAAAAAGATAATGTATTTAGCAAATACAGCGAAAAAGTTGGTCAGATAGTAAGTGCTGAATTATATCAAATATGGAAAAAAGAAATGTTGCTTATCGATGAAGAAGGCAACGAACTTTATTTACCTAAAACAGAACAAATTCCTACCGATTTTTACCGCAAAGGCGACACCGTTCGTGCAGTGGTGGCAATGGTAGAAAACAAAAATAATAATCCCAAGATTATTCTTTCACGTATTTCACCGGTATTCCTAGAGCGTTTATTCGAGTTGGAAGTACCCGAAATTCACGAAGGTCTGATTCTTATTAAGAAAATTGCCCGTATGCCGGGTGAGCGCGCTAAAGTGGCTGTTGAATCGTACGATGATCGTATTGATCCGGTAGGTGCTTGCGTTGGTGTAAAAGGATCACGTATTCACGGTATCGTTCGCGAGTTGCGTAACGAAAACATCGACGTTATCAACTACACAAACAACACGAACCTATTTATATCACGTGCTTTAAGCCCTGCAAAAATTTCTTCGATCCGTTTGAATGAGGTGGAGAAAAAAGCAGAGATTTACCTGAAACCGGAAGAAGTTTCTCAGGCAATTGGTAAAGGTGGTATGAATATTAAACTAGCTGGAATGCTTACCGGTTACACACTGGACGTATTCCGCGAATTGGACGAAGAAACCGAAACTGAAGACATCTACTTGGATGAATTCAGCGATGAAATTGATCAATGGGTTATTGATGCGTTGAAAGCAATTGGATGCGACACTGCTAAAAGCGTATTAACCATTTCTCGTCAGGATTTGATTCGTCGCACCGACTTAGAAGAAGAAACCATCGACGATGTGTTGACCATTCTAAATGCTGAATTTGCCGAAGAGGATGATTCAGACGAATCAGACGACAAGAAAGAGGCTCAAGAATAGCCCATTTCGTGTTTTGCATTTCGTGTTCCGCGTTAAGTTGAGAATTGACCGGAAACCAGAGATTGAAGACCGGAAACTTTTTAAATAATAGAAAACTGTAATTATAGAATATGTCCATAAGATTAAGTAAAGCCTGTAAAGAATTAAATGTCGGAATGACCACCGCAGTAGAGTTTTTTGCAAAAAAAGGTCATAAAATTGTTGTCGACCCCAATTTGAAATTGACGGACGATATGCATCTTTTATTGGCAAAAGAATTTAATAAAGATATGGCTCTGAAAATTGAATCAGAGCGAATTAGCCAGGAGCGCCATCAAAAGGACAAGGCTGAAACTGTAGCATTGGAAGGTTATAATAAACCGAAGCCAGCGCCAAAACCTGTGGAAACAATTCAAGTTACTATTTCTGAAGATCAATTACCTCATTTCAAATCTGTTGGTCATATCGATTTGAATGCAAAGGAAAAAACTGTTGAGAAAAAACCTGAAGTTCCCAAACCAGCACCGGTAGTTGAGAAACCAGCGGTTGTTGAGGCAGTAAAACCAGCAGTAGAGAAAGTGGAAGCTCCTAAACCGGTAGAACCAAAGGTTGTAATCGAAGCGGAAAAACCAGCACCTCAAAAAGTGGTTGAAATGCCAAAAGCAGAACCTCTAGCTAAAGTTGAAGTGGTTGTACCAAAAGTTGAAATTGAAAAACCAATACAAAAGGTAGAAACCCCGGTTGCAGAAACGAAAATAGTTGAAGAACCAAAAGCAATTGTGGAGCCTAAAGCAGAAACAGATCAACCAATTAAAGAAAAAATCATAGTACCGGAAGCTGCAGATGATAAATCGGAAGTTGCAGGTAATGTTGAAACAAAAGATAATGATCATGAGGAAGACGAGATATTCTCACTATCCCGTCCTACGCTTGACAAAGCTCCGGTAGTTATCGGAACAATAAACCTGGATTTACTTAACCAAAGTACTCGTCCGAAACCAAAATCGAAAGAACAAAAACGCCGTGAACGCGAAGACAAAGGAAAAGTACTTGCCGATCCTAAAAAACCATTGGTAGTAGGTGAGAAAAAAGTCTTACGAACAGCTGCCGAAGTAGCCAACTCACCTTCGGTAGGTCAACCGAAGAAAAAACGCGAACGTTTCTCGAACCAAAAAGTTGACATCAACAGAGTTCCACAACCTAACGGACCAACGCAAGGATTTGCAAGTCCTAAGAAAGTAACTCCCGGAACAACAGGTGGTAACGCAGGAAACGCAGGTGGAGCAAGACCTAACAATAACAATAACAGCAACAACAGACCAGTTGGCGGCGGTCCAAAAAGACCGGTAAAAACTGTTGTAAACGAAGTTGATGTTCAAAAACAAATTAAAGAAACCCTTGCCCGTCTCTCAGGAGCAAACAAAAAAGGCAAAGGTTCAAAATATCGTCGTGATAAACGCGAAGGAGCAAGCAACAGACAACAAGAGCAGGCTCAACTTGAACGTGACGGCGAAAGCGTATTGAAATTGACCGAGTTTGTAACTGCAAGCGAATTGGCAGTAATGATGGACGTAACGGTTAATCAGGTAATTGCAACTTGTATGAACATTGGCTTGATGGTTTCTATCAATCAACGTTTGGATGCTGAAACAATCAATATCGTGGCTGAAGAATTTGGTTTTACTACCGAATATGTAAGTGCCGACGTTATTGAAGCTATTGGTGAAGAAGAGATTGACTCTGAAGAGGATTTGATGCCACGCGCGCCGATTGTGACCGTAATGGGACACGTTGACCACGGTAAAACATCGTTGCTCGACCACATTCGTAAAGCAAATGTTATTGCCGGTGAGGCCGGAGGTATTACTCAACACATTGGTGCTTACAATGTAACATTGGAGAACGGACAAAAAATCACCTTCCTGGATACTCCGGGTCACGAAGCGTTTACCGCTATGCGTGCCCGTGGTGCTAAAGTAACAGATATCGCCATTATCATGGTGGCTGCCGATGATAACGTGATGCCTCAAACCGTTGAGGCCATTAATCACGCTGCTGCAGCAAATGTTCCTATGATTTTTGCTATCAACAAAATTGATAAACCGGGTGCAAATCCCGAAAAGATAAAAGAAACGTTAGCCCAAATGAATTATTTGGTGGAAGACTGGGGAGGTAAATATCAATCTCAGGAAATTTCTGCGAAACAAGGAATTGGAATCAACGAATTACTTGAAAAAGTTTTGCTTGAAGCTGAAATTCTTGAGTTAAGAGCTAATCCTAAGAAACGTGCCATCGCCTCTGTTATTGAATCAACATTGGATAAAGGACGTGGATATGTATCGACAATACTTGTAGAAAACGGAACACTGAATCAGGGAGACGTAGTTCTTGCAGGAACTTATTTTGGTAAAATAAAAGCAATGTTCAACGAACGTAATCAACGTATTACGGCAGTGAGACCAGGTGAACCTGCATTGATTCTGGGTCTTAACGGAGCACCACAAGCAGGTGATGTGATTAACGTAATGTCTTCTGAACATGAAGCACGCAGCATTGCCAACAAACGTGAACAATTACAACGCGAACAAAGTCTCAGAACTAAAAAGCACTTTACGCTGGATGAATTGGGTCGCCGTATTGCACTTGGTGATTTCAAGGAATTGAACATCATTGTGAAGGGTGACGTGGATGGTTCGGTTGAAGCTTTATCGGATGCTTTGCTAAAACTTTCGACAGAAAACATACAAGTAAACGTTATTCACAAAGCGGTAGGTGCTATTTCCGATTCGGATATTCTATTGGCGGCAGCTTCGAATGCTATTATTTGTGGTTTCCAGGTGCGTCCAACAACTTCGGCTCGCAAAATTGCAGAGAAAGAAGAAATCGACATTCGTCTATACTCTATCATCTACGACGCGATCGAAGAAATCAAAGCAGCTATGGAAGGTATGCTTTCTCCTGAAATTAAAGAAGAAATTACCGCTACAGTTGAAATTCTTGAAGTATTCAAAATCACAAAAGTGGGTAACATTGCAGGATGTTTGGTTCGTGAAGGTAAAATAAAGCGCGCAAACAAAATT
>OBMA010000721.1_pt1 | contig 20062 bp, 12 predicted proteins | sample 1539141 | NCBI WGS metagenome assembly OBMA01 (sample SAMEA3991484, study PRJEB22521) | metagenome | biome: anthropogenic terrestrial biome; feature: sewage plant; material: raw primary sludge | place: Sweden | collected 2012-09-26
ATACTCATACAAGTACCGATAACTTTTGTCACAGGTACATTCATCATCGTTGCCAACTCATTAGCAGTAACGAACTCGGTCAGTTTGATGATCTTGCTATCTGCTCTTTCTTCCTTACGCTCTTCAGCCATACGTTCCTGTACGGCGTCACGTTTGTCCTTACGGTATTTAGCACCTTTCTTATTCTGACTTTTACTTGTCAGACGAGCGAGAGTCTCTTTTACCTGCTTTGCAACATCCTGTTCGTTGACCTCTAATGGTCTGACATTCGGTTGGTTGCGGCGACGGTTACGGTTTCTATTAGCGTTATTATTGCTATTATTATTACCGTTATTACCGCTATTGTTGTTTCCGCTATTATTAGGGTTGGTACCACTATTGTTATTACGGTTACGGTTACGGTTACGGTTATTATTATTGTTATTATTACTATTATTGTTGCTAGTCTGGTTTACAGCAGCATTCACGTCCACACGTTCTTTATTGATGCGTACACGTTTTTTACGTTCACTGCTAGCCACATTACTCTGGTGAGTTTTCTCCTCACGCTCTTTACGACGTTCCTCTTTCGTCTTTTTCTTAGGACGAGTGCTCTGGTTAATAGCATCGAGGTCAATCTTACCAAGCACATTAACTTTAGGAGCCATTTTGGACTCACTCTTTAATGTAAAGATGCGTGGTTCCTCAGGAGTAGCTGGAATAACAGGAGCCTCAACTTTCTTCTCAACAGGAGGCTGTTGAGGTTTCGGTTGCGGTTGAGCCTGTTGTTGAACAGGTTTGGGCTGTTGCTGATATTGAGGATGCGGTTGTTGAGGGCGTTGCGATTGTTGAGGTTGCTGTGCCATTTTCTGTGCAGGCTTAGGCTGTTCTGGTCTAGGCTGCTGGGGTTTGGGTTGTTGGTTCTGCATCGATTGCGGACGTGGTTGAGTCGGCTGCTGATGTTGAACTGGTTGCTGTACAGGCTTAGAAGTCTCAATTGGTTTTGGTTGTTCTAGCTTTGGTTGTACAGGTTCAGGCTGTTCCTCTTTTTGCTGACTGGCCACAGGGGCAGTTGCTTTAGGAGCCTCACTCTGCAATGGTTTTTCAACCTCAACGGCAGGTTTCTTTTGTTCTGGCGCATTAACGACGGCAGGGTGCACCTTTGTTTCATTTACATTTGTAACTTCTGAGGCAGCAGATACCTTAGCAACGGGAGATTTCCCGATGTTTTCCAAATCTATTTTTCCTATAGGTTTGTATGTAGAATGATTACTATGAAGAAGAGACTCTGCGCTCGTTTCTGACTTAGTACGGTCAGACTTCTTATCCTTTGTATGTACATGGATAAGTTTTTCAGCCTGATTCCTCAAATCTTTATCACCTTTGAACTCACTGACAAGTGCGTCATATTGTTCATCACTGATTTTGGTATTCGGATCTGCCTTGACTTCCCCAAGGTTCTTCTTCAGCAGGAAGTCCACTGCCGTCTGAACTCCTACATTTAATTCTCGTAATGCTTTGTTTAATCTGATGCTCATTTATTATTTCTTATTTCTCAAATTCTGCTTTTAATACTCTTAATAAGTTATCAACTGTCTCCTCCTCGAGGTCGGCCTTTTCAACCAGCAACTCGCGCGGAGCATTGATAACAGCCTTGGCCGTATCAAGTCCAATAGCTTTGATTGCATCGATGACCCACTGGTCAATCTCGTCTGCAAACTCATCCAAGTAGATATCCTCGTCAGCCTCTGAAGCTTCTACCTCGCGGAATACGTCGATAGTAAATTCAGTAATCATACTGGCAAGTTTAATGTTCATACCCTGTTTTCCGATAGCAAGAGAAACCTCTTCAGGCTGAAGGAACACCTCTGCCTTATGATTCTCTTCATCGATAGTCACACTCGATACTTTTGCGGGACTTAGAGAACGCTGAATAAAGAGTTTAAGATTTGATGTATAGTTGATTACATCAATATTCTCGTTACAAAGCTCTCGAACTATTCCGTGAACACGACTACCTTTCACTCCCACACAAGCTCCTACCGGGTCAATGCGGTCATCATAACTCTCTACAGCCACTTTTGCACGTTCACCGGGTATTCTGGCAATTCTCTTAATCGTAATAAGACCGTCAGCAATCTCAGGAACCTCAGCCTCAAGAAGGCGTTCGAGGAACATAGGACTGGTACGGCTCAGAATAATCTTAGGATTATTGTTCTCATTGTCTACACGCAAGATGACAGCACGTACTGTCTCACCCTTACGGTAGAAATCAGAAGGTATCTGCTCTGCCTTTGGCAGAATCAATTCATTACCCTCGTCATCCATGAGAAGAAGTTCACGTTTCCACATCTGGTACACCTCACCGCTGATAACCTGTCCAATACGATCTTTATATTTATTATAAAGACTGTCATGTTCAAGTTCCAGAATTTTTGAAGCCAGTGTCTGACGTAAGTTAAGTATAGCACGACGGCCGAACTTGGCAAAGTTCACTTCCTCACTCACTTCCTCGCCTACCTCATAGTCTGCTTCTATCTTCTGTGCATCCGAGAGTGATATCTCCTTATTCTCGTCCTGCACCTCGCCATCAGCGACGACGGTACGGTTGCGGTGAATCTCGAAATCTCCTTTGTCAGGATTGACGATGACATCGAAATTCTCATCGCTGCCATACATCTTCGCGATCACATTGCGGAAACTCTCTTCCAAGACGCTGACTAATGTAGTACGGTCAATGTTTTTAGTCTCTTTGAACTCCGCAAAGGTCTCAAACATGCTGGGACCTTCATCAATTTTCTTTGCTGCCATAGCTTTACTTGAAACTTATTAAGTATTTTGTATATTTTATTTTATCCATCATGAATGTCTTATCGACATTGGTAAGTGTCGGGCGTTTTGCCCCATCAGCCTTCACTTTCTCCTTTACAGTAACTACGAAGTCATTGCCGTCCACAGATTTAAGAACTCCGTGTTCCTTACGACCGTCCTCCGTAAGCACCTCCACCTCTTTACCGATGTGGTTAACATATTGCTGTATCACCTTGAATGGCTGTCCGATACCGGCACTGCCTATTTCAAGTTCATAATCTTCCTCGTCACGGTTTAGACGACTCTCGATAAATCGACTTAGCTTGACGCAGTCCTCAATCCAGACACCGTCGGCATGATCAATCTCGATAACGATTTTATCATCGCGACTGATGCTGATGTCGACTAAAAAGTAATCGTTGCCCTGCAACCATTCATCAACTAATTGTTTAACAACGTTTTTTTCTATCATTTGTATTGTTATTAAAAATGAAAATGAGGAGCTTTTCCAAGCCCCTCATTCCACTGAACGCTGCAAAATTACTATTTTTTTTTCTCTTTTACAAGAATTTATCTAATTATTTCAATAAAAAGGGTATTTTATCACCATTATTATAAAGAAACTGGTCATAAATTACTGTTTTTACTAAAAAAGACACATATCATATTAATTATTTCTTTGTTGCGTGAGACGAACTTAGTATCTGATTATAATCCTTTGGAGACTTAAGCAGACGGCAAGCTTCTTTCATCACTTTGTCATAGCGCAAATTGGCCTCCATCGAACCCTTCTGATAATAATAATTACCCAGGATATCATTGACCATCACCATTTTAATCTGATCTTTGTACTGATCCATATCTTTCGAAAGATTATGTGACAGTTTAACCTCTAACGCCTTAAATTCGTTTTTAGCATCATCATAATAACCTTCAAACTTGGCTATTTCTATCAGCTTCTTAAGGTTACTCTCGCTCTGCAAGTCATATGTAAAACCACTCTTCAGGACACGCTGTTTAAACTTTTCATAATCAGAATCTGAGATATCAAAGACAGATGGAGCAGCCACTGTAGGATGTTGAGCGCAATATTCGGCCTCATAATCAAACAGCACCTCAGTAGTATCTTTCGCACTGAGTGTCAATCCAAAGACAAGATTAGGCATCGTATCGCTTTTCACCTCTATATCCGGTTTAATACCGCCACCGTCACGAACTTCGCGACCCTTTGATGTATAAAAGACATGCGTCAGACTGTCAGGAATATGTTCTGTATAACTACCGTTTGCATTATGTTTATAATTGATAGCTTGTATACAGCGACCGCTGGGAATATAATACTTCCCTGTAGTCAGTTTGAGATTTCCGTTATATGGAACATCCATTGGTATCTGGACCAATCCTTTTCCATAAGTTCTCGTACCTAGTATAATGCCTCTGTCAAGATCCTGCAGAGAACCGCTGGTTATCTCGCTGGCACTGGCCGTCTCTTCATTTACTAACACCGCCACCGGAATAACAGTATCTATAGGTTCAAGTCTTGTGATATAGTCGGAATTTGCCCTTTTTAGTTTTCCCTTAGTAGAAACAATTGTCAACCCCTTCGGAACGAACATATTTACAATATCCACTGCTTCCGATACGGAACCGCCGCCGTTATTTCGGAGGTCAAGCACAATACCACGGGCTCCTTTCGTCTTAAGGTCAATAAATGCCCGTCTCACATCCTTCGAGCAATCTTCTGTAAAACTATTAAGGTTTATATATCCAATGCTGTCTTTTTGCATCCCATAATATGGGACAGCCGGCATTTTGATGGTACGGCGGGTAATTTTAAAGGACATTACCTTTCCTGTGCTCGGACGTTTAACTTTAAGCACAAAACCTGTACCGGCATCGCCCCTCAGCCGGTCGCTCACCTCACTCGTGTTCTTATTGGTCATCAGCGTATCATCAATACTGATGATGATATCACCTTTCTTTAATCCGGCTTCAGCAGCGGGCATACCCTCATAAGGCTCATCAATGACTACCCTGTGAAGCTTCTTATGATAACGGATCAGTGAGCCTATGCCGGCATATTTCCCCGTTAACATCATCTTAAGCTCCTTCACGTCATTCTCGGGATAATACACTGTATAAGGATCGAGTCCTTCTAACATCGCATTTATTGCCGTGCCAATAACTTGTTTTGGATTCAGTGTGTCAACATACATCAAATCCAGGTTCTTATATATATAATTGAACACGTCAAGGTTCTTAGTCACATCGAAATTATGATTTTTTGCGTCTTGTGCAGATATCGGAGATACTGCCACAAACATAATAATAAGATATAGCAAACGTCTTTTCATACTTTAAAATAATTAAATGCGGGTACAAAAGTACATGAATATTGTTATCCAGCACCTATTTCAGGCCTTTTTTTATTGTATTTTAGCGAGAAAAGCAATTTTTTCTCCAAAAAACTTGCACAATTCAAAAAATGCTTGTACTTTTGCACACGCAATTCAGAAATGAAAGCACTGCTTCAATAGCTCAGTTGGTTAGAGCACCTGACTGTTAATCAGGGGGTCGTTGGTTCAAGCCCATCTTGAAGCGCAAAATTTAAAAAACCTGTAAGTCAACAACTTACAGGTTTTTTTATTTTTACACCTTTCAAATTTGCACCCAATTTGCACCCATTCATTCTTATTGCACCCATTAAAAATATAATACATTCCTACTGGATATAGAAAAAGCAATCCAGTAGGAAAAAAAATGGGATTGCCAACTTTTAAGGTTGACAAGTTGAAAATAACTATGGATGTCAACTGTCAACCTTAATTAATAGTAATAACACCTTTCGAACTATCTGAGAAGGTCGGAACGAATCTATTTCAAAAAAAAATTTTTGACTTTTTCTATTTGGAATGTAATGATTTGGGTATTTTTGCGTACTAATAGATAGACAATCCAAAACTATGAGCAAAGAAGAAAGGCGAATAATAGATAGAATCCTGCATGGACATGACGAAGATTTCCGTCAGCTGACTCTTCCGTATGAGAAAGAACAACTGCGCTTCATCCTTCGTCTGGAGCCGAACAAGCAAGAGGCCGAAGAACTCAAACAGGACACTCTGTTGAAGGCTTTTCATAGATTGAAGGATTATCGTGGTGAAGCCACATTACAGACCTGGCTGCTAGGCATAGCCTACAGGACGGTGGTGAGCCATCTGAGGAAGCATCCACCACGAACCGTTTACTTTGAGGATGATGAAAAGCTGATGGCTCAAGTTGAAGAGAACGACGTTGATGAATCGTTGAACCTCTATACGGAGGAACAAATTGACAAACTGATGAAAGCCATTGATATGTTGCCACCTCAGGACCGCACCGTTATCACAGAGTTCTATCTGGAAGATCGCCCGATGAAGGAAATTGCTCAGATGCTCGACATAGAGTACAGCACTGCAGTGACACGCCTCCACCGCATCAGAAAGAAACTTTATCTTATAATTAAAAAAATGTAGCATTATGAAATACGAGGATAAAGCACTGCGCGAAGCGCTGCGAAGAAAGTATGGAGCTCCACAAAAGCCAATGGCTTCCAGAAGCAGCAAGCACACGCCGTTGTGGCCGTGGCTCTCAGTTGCCGCCGTGACTCTTATTCTTCTTACACTGACCTTCTGGCCGAAGCAAGACACTACAACACAAGCAGTAGCAGTTGTTTCAGAAAAGATGGAGGATGCTCCAAAGACTCTGGTTGAACGGCAAACAGAGGAACCTCGGCAAGAACTTGCTCAGAATGTAGAAACAGCAGCTCCAATCAAAGCTGAAAAACCAAATAAGATTGCTCAGGCGCCCACCTCCGAAATAAAATCAAATGACTCTTATGCAATCGAGAGTAGTCCGAGAGTTCTTAATGAGTATGCACATTACACCTCTAATATCGCTGAAAATTATCAGGCTCCCCGTCGCATGGAAGATTTCATAGCGAAGATGGCCAATTATAATAATGTGAAGGGTGAGGAACTTGACTGTACATCCGGTAAGAAAGATACGACGGTAATATCAACGGCCTATTTATTCGAGGACAGGGATGAACTGAACCTCTTCGGTAGATTGCTTCAGGCAGCATGTTGGTACAACGATAAGACACCGGGCTACCTACTCAACTATTCGCACCAACAGTTCTTCTTCTGTCTGAAGGATCTGCACCTTGAACTGAAATATCTCTGGATAGCCGAGCGGGTAAATGGCAAGATACTCCTCTACAGCACCCACTCGCCCATCAACACAGAGGTATCATCAGAATGTTTTAAAGAATATCGCGATAAACTTACACATACAAGTATTAATTAAAAACCAGCAAAAGTATGAAAAAAGTTTTTATAATGAGCCTTCTGACTCTCACAAGCATTGCCATGCAGGCACAAGAGCAGAAAAATGTTAGAGTAAGAGCCATCAGCTCTGTCATCATGTGCCCCTCGCCGGAGCCCACTGTTGACAAGAAAACGAAACTACAGACTATTGAATGGCCTAGTACGGAAAATAATACTTGGCATGAGAACATCGGCATTATTGACAATGTGCCCATTGAAAAGGATATGAAATCCTTTACCATCGCCAAAGCGGCTATGAAAGAAGAAAACTATACGTCAATAAGTTGGAAGTTGGCGGATGAAGGTGACAACAGCGTGCTTCACTGCTATTTCCTAATGAAGGCAGACATAGTGGAGAACCTATGGCTTGGAAACGCTGAGAGCACTATACTCGACAAGGCTACTGGCACTATCTATCAAGCCAGAAGCACTTTCCCTGAGTGCTGTTATGACAAGGTGTTCGGTGTGAAAGGTAAGAAGGGTACTTTGCTCGACCTGCAAATCATATTCCCCCGTCTGCCTGATACCGCCAGGGATTTGGCCATCTACGGAGTTCCCAACTGGCTCATGCGTGGAAGCGACGTGAAACAAATTGCCATTATGCCAGACGGAGAAAATACGACGGCCTATGACCAAGTGCCACAGTTCCACATAGCTCACATGGTGAAGGACTCCCTGCGCTACAACAAGGACGACTATAAGTCGTGGGCTGTCTATAACGATCCCCACCTCATTAAGCCGGTAAAAGAGAAGACGATGGCTCTATGGCGTACACCTGATGCCACTTATCTGGCCATTGCTACTGAGCAGAACTGGATTCGTGAGTACCACGGGCGTGGTGGAAACACCATACTTCTAGACCAGCAAGGTCATCAGTACAAATGTAAAGGCGTGATGGGTTACCCGAACGACCGGATTTTCTGGCTCGAAGGCTATCCCGGCGACTATTTCTCTATGGTTCTCATTTTCGAACCATTGCCGCTTAATGCCGAAAATTTCACTTATGTTGTGCCTGAGGGTGAGCCTTTCAACATGTGGGGGGCCAACTGGAGTGGTGAAGTGATACCAAACCTCGAAGTGCAGCAGCTCCGCAAAAATCAACAATTATTTGAATACTATCCTCGTGTGGTAGTGAAATAAGTATATTTATAGAATAAAAGAACAGCAACATTAATTGCCCTTCTGATGGTATTCATCGGGAGGGCAATGGCTCAGAATATCTTTTATTTAATTGCCAGCTTATGCGTTCTTCTTTTTTCAACAACTAAGTGTATGTTTCATCTGTTGCTCCACTGCAGTAAGAACTGTGACATATCACGCAAGGAAGGAAATATCTCCGAGATAGTACAAGCTATCTTTATCTCAATCTCGAAAAATCCCTTTCCAAATTGCTTTTCCATCTGGTAAGAATCTTTATAATATAAATATTCTTCGAAGCTCTAATAGATTCTATATCTTTAGATTTTAAAAGATCAATCCTTAAAATGTTACTTTTATCAATTTTGTAAGATGGAACATCTTTTAGTAATATGAGTCCATTGATTATGAACATACAATCGTCTTGTTTTTTCAGTCCGAGGTTCTGTTTGATGTCATCCATCGTTATTAATTCAAATTTCTTATTTTTAATTTTATAAAAAAAGGAATATTTCTGACCATTTATCACAACAGGATGAGAATTATGATTTTCGACGACAATAGAATCATAGGGATTGTTGATCTTCCTGATAACAATTGGATAATCTTGAACAAATTCCCAATCCTCTTTGTCTATTGAGTTCATATCTATACCGATAGGATTCTTCACAAACTCATTATCATTTACAAGTATAGCACTATTTCGTTCAGCAAACGCGCTATCACTCATCAGCTCTATTAGATTCTGATCATCAGAACCCATATGAGGAACAATCGTAAGATGTGATATTTTTTCTTGCAGTATTGAATCTTCTAATTTTGAATCTTTAGAAGTCTGACTATACAAGGGATTACAAAGACCTAATAAACAAATGCAGAAAAAGATTTTTTCGATTTTAAATTCGTATTTGTACATTTTCATAGTTATTATATTATACATATTTATTCCTGCAAAAATAAACAAAATATCCTTTCGTGCAATAGTTTTGTAGAAAAAATTAAGAAAATATTTTCATCAAAAGCTTGTCATCTAAGATTTAAATATTACATTTGCAAAGACTTTGTAGTGAAGTCATTAAAATAATATTAAACTTTGTCTAAAAATGGGGAGAACTATAGAGGGTATCCATTTCCTATGAACATACATATTTTTCGTTTTGCAATTATTGCATCATTCTTTACTTTCTTTATATCAGTGAATGCACAGAGTAATGGTTTTTGGTTGAGAGGCTATGTCCGCGATAATTTTACGGACGCTGGAATTGATAAAGCCAAAGTGTATCTCTTGAGTAAAGATAGAGTAATCATGGATAGTACCCAGACAACAGGGGATTATTTTTCGTTTAGAGTGAAGAGAGACTAATCGTTTCGTTCATGCATCATCAAGGTTATGCATCCTAATTATCAGACGCTGTATAGCACTCATTCACTGAAGTATGTAGGTAGAAATGCATATTTCACTATTCCCACCATATTTTTAAAGCGGAAGAACACCTTTACCGAACAAACGCTTAAAGAGGTGGTGGTGTCAGCCACGAAGGTGAAGATGTTCTATCGTGGCGACACACTGGTATACAATGCAGATGCCTTCAACGTGGCCAATGGCAGTATGCTTGATGCGCTCATCCGGCAGATGCCCGGCACGGAACTGACCAAGGAGGGTGAGATCTATGTCAATGGCAGGAAAGTGCAAAGCTTGATGCTCAATGGCAAGGATTTTTTCCGTGGCAATAAAAAGCTGATGTTGGAGAACCTGCCCTACTACACTGTGAAAGAGATCAAGGTGTATGACCAGACAACCGAAAAGGCCAAAGCACTGCACGATGACAGAGCTGATAAGGACTTCGTGATGGACGTGAACCTGAAGAGGGAATACAGTAAGGGATATATGACCAACGTGGGGGTTGGTGCAGGTACAGAGGATGCTTATCTGGCTCGCCTGTTCGGACTCAGTTTCACAGACGTCTCGCGACTGGCCGTTGTAGGAGGTACCAATAACCTGAACATGAGTGACTATTCGCTTAGCGGGAATGCCAGTGATGAAGGGTCACGAGAGGGGCGGACAGACAGCAAGTTGCTGACAGCCGAGCTGATGACAGAACACAAACGCAACAAGAATGTGCTGACGGTAGAACTGAGCCGAAAGAAAGCCAAACAGGGTGCAGACGACTTTCAGGAGACCTTCCACGATGTGGCCAGCACATTCAGCACGACACAGAATTCATCTACCAACAAGAACATCGGTGCATCGCTATCAAACAAGTACACCTTGAAGCTACCTTTCTGGTTGGAGAGCACCACGAATTTGCGATTCAACAGCAAGAAGGACGACAGCAATGAGCGATATTTTGAATCGGGTGCCGACACAAGACAGCAAGGCCTTGCCGTGCTCGACTCCCTGTTCAGCATGGGGCTCGCCATCAACGACCCTTCTATCATCAGTGCCCGCAAGCGCCGGGTGGACAGTAAGACGAAGGAGTATGGGGCATCGCAGGATTTTGCCTTTGCCAAGAATCTATATTCCAGTGACATCATTGAATTCAGCGCAGGGGCGGAATACGATAAGAGTACTGATGACACGGAACGGTTCAATCGATATCTCACCTGGAACTCAGGACTTACACAGAATGACATCTCGGAACTCATCGACCATCCCAATACCCATGTGGGGTTAAAGAGCGACGCGTCATATAAAATTTCACGTCTGTTTTATAATACAGATTTGAAATTCTATGCCGGTTATCGCTTCAATCGTGACAAGGACAGAGAGACGATAACAGATGCTGTCTCGTCAGTAGTCGATCTTATGAACAGTTACAACAGACGGATGACAGAAAACATCTATACAATGGGTGTGAATTATCATTATGATAATAGGAATAAAGATAAGAAACTACAGTCAGTGGTTAATCTCACCCTGCCAATATCTGTCATTGACAGAAGCACGAGTTATACCCGATATTCGTTGGATACTTGCCTGACTCAATCACCTGTTTTCTTTGAACCTTCACTGACAGTTTCTCGTAAAAAATGGAGAGATAATATAGGTTCTACCTTATGGAGTGTCACGGCTTCTACATCGTTGAAGTACACCCTTCCGGATGCCACTCAGTTGATAACCCTTCCTCTGACATCAGACAGAATAAACATCTATCAAGGTAATGCCCATCTGAAGTCGCCCGCCGTATGGAAGTCAAGCATTTCCTGGAATATTCCAATGAAGCAAAAGTATGCGTGTCTAATACCAAGCCTGACTTACACGAGTTACATCAACAGGATTATCAATACCTATCGTTATGATACAGGCGTATACACCAATAAGCCCGACAACGTTAACGGAACCTCGAATTTGGAGTTCAGTACTCATGGGCAACAATTTGTAACGATAGCAAAATGTCCAACAACAATCACTTATAATTTGAAAAGCAACTACCAAAAGATGAAGAACTTTGTTGCCGAAGGAGCTACGGGCCAGTCTCGACAGATTGACAATGATGAACTACACAGTTCTGCGAACGTGCGATTCTGGAGCCATTATAAGATTGTGGCGTTAATAATAAGATTAAGCACAGATTGGAGAAAACCGTTGAATGGCAGAGCCGACATAGGCTATCGTGATACCTGGGAATATAAAGGAGAAGGCTGGCTTACTGTCAATTTGCCTGCCGGCATAGATCTTGATACCGATTGCGAATTTATCAAGCGTCAAGGCTACTCAAACGATGAATTGAACAAACTGACGTGCGAATGGAATATGGGGCTGTCAAAGTCTATACTGAAGAACCAGATTGGTTTGAGTCTGAAAGCAATTGACATTCTTCGCCAATATAAGAGCGTTGCCTATGTAGTGAACGAGCGTGGAATCCGCGAGACGCGTGCCGTCACACTTCCCTCTTACCTGCTCTTCAGTGTAACCTATAAAATTAACAAACAACCTAATAAGAAGTAGTGACATGAAAAATGGAACTCTGCTACCGGCCAAACTAATGAAAAAATCTATCATTCTAACCCTTGCCATACTCATGCTAAGCATAGGCATAAAGGCTCAGGAAACTAAAAAATCTATCAATAAAGTTCGCCAGACTTCCCTCTGGGGACATGTGTTCGACTCGTTTACCCATCGAGAAATTGATGGCGCACTCATCACACTGATGAAGGACGACAGCACTTTTGTGGACACCGTCCGTACTTCCGCTGACGAGCACGACGCTTGGTATAAATTCATGATACCGGCCTCACCTCAGAAGTATATCATCAAGGCCGAGAAGGAAGGCTACGACCCATGTTTTGTCGATTTCAACGTTAAATTTGTGGCGCGCATCACTTACTTCGATGCACCGTGGCACTACATGAAGAAACATATTACTTACTACAAGAGCCTCGACGAGGTGGTGGTAAAGGCTTCGAAAGTGCAGCTCGTCTGGAAAGGCGACACGATGGTGTTCAATGCCGATGCATTCAACATTCCCGACGGTTCGATGCTCGACGACCTGATCCGTCAGATGCCCGGAGTGAAGCTCAAGGACAATGGCGAAATCACTGTGAACGGACGCAAGATTGACTATCTGACGCTCAACGGTTCTGACTTCTTCAAGGGCAACAACAAGATGATGCTCGAAAACCTGCCATACTTCACGGTGAAGAATGTGCGCGTGTTTGACAAAACCACCGACAAAAGCAAGTTTCTGGGTTATGATGCCGAAAAGAAGGAGTACGTGATGGACGTCCAACTGAAACGCGAATACTCTGTGGGCATGATTGGCAATGTGGAGGTGGCAGGCGGAACGAGCGACCGATGGCTGGCCCGTGCTTTCGGATTGCGCTACTCTGACCACTCGCGCTTCACCATCTTTGGTAATATGAACAACACCAACGAAACCCGACACCCGGGCGGCGACGGCGATTGGGACCCGAGTAATTCTCCGACAGGGGAGACCACTTATAAAACCGTGCAGGCTAACCTGCGCCTGGAGGATAGCGACAAACGTTGGAACAACGAGGCCTATGCCGGCATCAGTAGTGAGAAGATTGAAAATGAATACAAGGTGGCTAGCACCTCCTATCTGCAGAGCGGAAGTTCGTTTCAGCGCTCGACGAACAACAATTTGAATGACAATTTCCAGGCGGCCCTTCACAACCAGTTCACCATGGACAAGCCCACCCGCCCCTTCTATCTCTACCAGAACACCAACTTCACCTATAACCACAGCAAGACCAATGTCCTTGGTCGCAATGCCCTCTTCAACACCGATCCCGCAAGCTATGGCGACACCAACATGATTCTCGACTCGATCTTCAGTGGCGTCAACGGCTCCTCTACCACCACGCAGAGCTTGCAGCAATCGCTCGTGCACAAACTTCTCAACGAAAGCAAGAGCAGGGGCAACAACTGGGAACTGAAGCAGGACAACCTCATGATATATAAACTCCCCTGGGGCGATGAACTGGAGTTTAAACTCAACGGCAGCTATTCTAAAGGTAATGTGGATTCCTATGAACACTACTATCTGGACTATGCTCAAAACACCGGGCAGAACGACTACCGCAACAAATTCAATCCTATTAAGACAAAGGCTTATGAATGGTTGGCTTCGGCTCAATACACCTTGAACTTCCTCAACGGTTGGCAAACAGGATTCTATTTCGAGCACGATCAGCACTACAACTCCTTTGACAATCCCTTCTATCGTCTGGAACGCAAATTGTCGTGGCAAAATATCCGCCCAGAGATTGGCACACTCCCTCCCGACGGACTCACCCCTGACCTGCTGGATATAGACAACAGCATAGAAGGCTATAGCTTCTTTAACAGCAATGCCTTGCATCCATGGGCCAACTATCACCGTGAGGACACCACTGGATATGAGCGGCTACTCATCAAGTTTCCGATGACGCTCGAGAATAATCGCGAGCGCTACATTCGCAACACCACCGATGCGCTGGTGCATCAAAACAAGTTTCACTTTGATCCGAGCATCATGTATATCCGTTGGTGGAAAAAGCGGAGGCTTCAATATGATTTCTATGCCAACAGGAGCACCAGTCTGCCCGACATGGAAAACCTGGTGGGTTATCGTGACGAGTCGAATCCACTGAACATCAGCATAGGCAATCCAAACCTAAAACCTTCGCACCGCTATTCTGCCAATACTTATATCAGCAAGTCTTGGCCGAAAATAGAGGGTTCTCTCTTTGCATCCATCTATGGCAATATTATAGAGAACGGCGTGACCAACAGTTTTACCTATAATGCCATAAAGGGTGTATACACTAATAAGCCAGTGAACATCAACGGTACCTGGTATGTCAACTCTGGACTGGAGTTCTCACGTGCCATCGACAAGAAGAAACTTTGGCTTATAGGAAATAATTTAGGCTTGAGCTACAGCAACGTGCCGGCGATGGGTACCGACCAGTCAGCATCGCTCAACGAAGCCACAAAATACTTTATCCGTAGCACTCGCTTGAACGAATATTTCTACATCCGTCTGCACACCGGTGAGAAGTTTGATGTGACACCTTCGATGGGCATCGAATATTTGCACGCCACAGGCACTTTGTCCACTTACAAGACCGCAAACACCTACGATCTCTATTATGGCTTCAACCTTCATTGGACGATGCCGCTCGGCATACAACTTGCCACCGACTTGAAGATGTACAATCGCCGTGGTTATGAGGCTTCGGAGATGAACACCAATAACCTCATCTGGAATGCCCAACTGTCACGCACGTTCTTCAAGAATCTCACCGCTAAGGTGGAGGCTTTCGATATGCTCGGCCAGATGACGCAAACCATCTGGAGCACCAGTACCACGGGCTTTACCAATACATGGCGTCGCAGCTTGCCCCGCTATGTGATGCTTCATCTGATATGGAAGTTCAACAGGATCCCTCAAAAAGCAAAAGGGAATAAATAAAACTAGGACTCTTCTCAAAATGTGGTGCGTTTTGAGAAGAGTCGCCAGAAAAAGTCTATGATTTAGACAAAACAACACACTTTACCATCTAATTGTTTGATATAAAGCAGGTTATTCGATGTGCGATTGATGTGCGATTTAGTTTTGAAATCGCACATCTGAATAACATCCCTATGGTTTCTGAGAGATGGTAGATTGCTCCATGAAAGGATAGATACGAGTCCGGTTTCCGGACCGATTTATTAAACAAATCGGATTGATTTACTCACTAAATCGGGTTGATTATGTTTGCGAATCGGCCTGATTTGTAAACAAATAGTGTTGTTATTTAATATTGACATGATACATAAATCACAGAGATCTGATTATTATTCTTTCAAAAAATGCAAAAACGGGTCTTGAACGATATGAAACAACACATAATCGCACATATAATCGCACATGTTTGAAACACACTATTTATAATGGTTTCGGCTAAAAATGTGCGATGTGCGATTAGAAACCATAAATTTTCATGTGGAGATTTCTTACAAAAACGCCATGTAAAGTTATTTCTCAATACATTTTAATTATCATCTCATTATACGTACAGAAAGGTTGCGAAAGATCTATCAACAGAAATTTAAGGAGGATTGAACAATAATCATTGATGAGAATTATTTAAACATAAAAGTAAAATTCATACAAGATATTTGGAAAATCAAGAAACAATCTTTATCTTTGACTTTAAAATTACATCAAGACATGAGCGAAGATAAAAGATTCTGTTATAGATACCCTCATCCTGCTGTCACCACTGACAATGTTATATTCGGATTCGACGGCGAGGCACTGAATGTGCTACTTATACAGAGAGGCATGGAACCTCACAAAGGGCGTTGGGCCTTCCCCGGTGGATTCCTTAATATGGACGAAACAGCAGAAGAAGGAGCCGCACGGGAGTTGAAGGAAGAGACCGACGTAGAAGATGTCTATTTAGAACAGCTGCAAGCATTCAGCACCGTAGACCGTGACCCTCGCGAACGGGTGATTACCATAGCCTATTATGCACTTGTGAGGCAGAAGGATTACCATGTGATTGGCGCAGATGATGCTGCTGATGCCCGGTGGTTTAAGTTGAAAGAACTTCCTCCGTTGGCTTTTGATCACGAGTACATCCTTAAGATGGCTATCAAAAGACTGAAGGAGCGCATTTATTTTGAACCGATAGGATTCCGTCTGCTCGGCGAGAAGTTTACCATCGACGAATTGCAACACCTCTACGAACTTATACTCAAAGAGAAGTTTGACAGTGATGACTTCTTAAAAAAGATGCTCTCACTCAAAATCATCACACCCTTAAGCGAAAAAGCTAAGGGCTCTTCATCCGAAGCAACTCAACTGTATTCTTTTGATGAGGAAAATTATAAACGCCTGAAAGGGAAAGGAATAAGACTGGAGTTTTAAACGAACTGCATTGACCGAGAAGATTTTGCGATCAGATCATTATACCTTATTATATATATAACAGATACTGAGCAATAGCAGGGGACAGGTGCTTTGAACAAATGGATGATAACAATTATCCAAATCATGAAAATATCATCCGAACAAGAAAGATTGAACTGGAAATAATTTGGAAATATAACTTATTATAATTTAATTTGCACTCAACAATTTTTCAATACTAAACCATAAAACATTTAACTATGAAACATTTTACGTTGTCAAGTTTGTGTGGAACATTACTACTAATGATAGTGATGTCAATAATGCCAAGCACAATTAAGGCGAAAGCCTCCCCAAGGATGATGGAAGAAATCACCCAAGACAGTCTCCTTAAACTGAAAAAAGACACTCTAAGGACACTTATTTCAGATGCAAATGCACTCCTTTCAAGCGGAATAAGTGCTGCTATTTCTATTGATTTGGCAGATGATCCTACCCTCTATGAAGATCTAACATCAGAAAGCGCCACTCCTACGCTCGATGAGATCAATGCTGCTATTACAAAGATGAGAACAGACATCGCTACAGTGAAGAGTGCTGCTGTTTATTATAACAAATTTGCTGCCGCAGTGACCGAATTATCACAATTGGAGACGAAGTATCCTGCATTGGTTGCAACCGGAGGTGCTGCTCTTGAAAAAGAGTATGAACGGCTGACGGACTCGCTTCAGAGCTCCACATGTACCATCGCTGTCTATATCCAAGGCTATAAGGATGCCAAAGCTGCAAAAATGGCTTATCTGCTCAGTAGCGGTTATTCCGCTGAGAATCCGGCTGACCTAACCTGCCTCATCACTTATCCTAACCTGAGGACATCAGCAACTGCAGCTACCGACAATACAGGATTCGGAGACTGGGGTGCTAATGAAGGTATTTACAAAGCTGACACACTACAAGGTGGTTGGAAATTCACAACGAAACCAGTCGGAAACAGATACATGAGAGGATTGGTATGTATACAGTTCTGGGCATGGAACGGAGCAACAATTGACTTACAACAGACACTGAGCGACCTACCCAACGGACTTTATACGGTGTCTGCACAATTCAACACATGTAACGGACGTGAGAACGACCAGCACTCCTATGCAAAATCGGGCGGTGTGACAGCAGTTAGCTCCAACCTGCCTGCTGACGGATTATGGCCAGACTCTGAGTCGGACGACAATGTTGTTCCGGGCGACTGGACAAAACTAACCACAGACAAGGTTATGGTAACTGACGGAGTACTTACTGTAGGAGCTGCATCAAAGGTTGCCCAGATTGGAGCCTACGGAGATGCAGGATGGTTCTGCGTTGGTGATTTCCACCTATACTACTATGGAAATGATGCTTCTCTTCTCGAAAAAGACCTGAAAGACAAACAGAATGCAGCGACAGTAATGGCTGACACCATGAAACTTAAAGGAGACAAGGCTGCCCTTTTGACTGCCATCGAATCATCAAAGAACACTAGTTTGACAAATGCTGAAGCACTGTCAATTCTAAATTCGGGTATCAGCGAAGCTAATGTTTCTATACGTGAATTCAGCAATTTCAATCTTATCACAGTTCCTGAATATGTTGCTGGAGCAGACACAACAGTTTCTGACAACAAAGCAATGATCAATACTGTCATGGCATACATCAATACAACAATGGCTGGTGAAACAGCAAAATATAAGATGCTTACAGACATGGAGTCTGCTCTCTCATCTTATGTTGATCAGATTAAGGTCATTGCTGATGCTAATGCAAAAAGTGCCCAATACAGCTCTAGTAAATATTATGCAGGTCTCATCTCTGAACTAAATGCAGAAATAACAGCTATGAAGGCTTCAGTACAGAGTGTAGAAACTATTGCAACATACAAGGCTACCATCAAAAAGATACTAGCCGACATGCAACTTGAAAGTTCAATTGCAAACCCTGGTCCTAACTGCGATGTATCATTCCTTATCACCAATCCTACAACTTATGGAACAGACAATAGCGTTGCTCCTGAGGGATGGACTATCGATAAAGGGGTAGGTAATGTCTATTTCGACATGAAAAACATTAATGCAAGCGAACAAGGTCGCCCTGTATTCCTGACATGGAATGGAACAGCAGGCTCTGTCTTATGGAACGCTACACAGACTATTACCTACGTGCCTAATGGTACATACAGACTGGAAGCATTATTCGGAAATACAAACTCATTTAATGAAGCAACTATGGGAACCGGTCTCTGTTTGACAGCACAGACAACCTCTGGTGGACTGCGCGTTAAGGAGCATACTGTGAAATATCTAAGAGACTACATGAAAGATTTCTTCCCATCACTGTATAACGAATCTGACAATACCCTCTCAAATGGTGAGACTTACGGTGGCGTATGGGCGGAATCTGTTAAGGCATATCTTGCAGGAAAGTACACTAAGGCCGACTCTTTGAATATCTTCGGTGGTACAGTCATTGATGCTGGTACAGAAAATCCTAATGATATCTGTCAGGGATATGGATGGTATAAAGAGACCATTGACAACATCATTGTTACAGATAACAAGATTACTATCGGTTGTTCAACAGACTCAACGAAGACTGGATATAAGTACAATGGAAACTGGTTTGAAATAACAAACTTTGCCCTGTATTATGTTGCTGTCGCTGACGGCATCCAGAACATACAGTCTGAAACTCCTATGATAGCTTATGCAGAAAATGGAAGAATCATAGTTAAGAGTGACAAACCATACAGCATTTATAATGTTACCGGAACAATTGTTAACAAAAATGCGACACTTGCCAAAGGTATATACATTGTACGCAGTGGCAACCAAACTAAGAAGATCATAGTTAAGTAGTAAATAACAAATGTTAATTCCCTTACATTAAATCACAAGCCTGCGGTATGGTATCGCAGGCTTGTTTTATATTAAACTTTGTAAAACATGTTAAATAACATATTATATAACTCCATAAATGTTAAATTATAGCTTTTATATAATTTAGTGTAAAAAAAACACCCAAAATATTTGCAATAACAAATCTTATTATTAATTTTGCATCGTTGATACTATCCATATACTCAGAGAGCATGATGTATGAGATAGTGACCATGAAAATCAACCGATATACTATCTAATAGCATGACTAAAATAAATAAATACTACAATTCTACAAACTTTTAAATGTTACTATATGGAACGCAGTTTTCTCAAAAGAAACGCAGGTAAAGCGGTTATTGCCGCATGTATCCTGTTGGTTGGAAGCGGTTTCCTACAGTCTTGCAAGGATGACTCCTTGACAGGACAACCCTCATGGTTGGGTAACTCCATCTATGAAAGGTTGCAGGAAGATGGCAACTACAAAACCACGTTACGGCTCATTGACGACCTTGAC
>OBMA010000723.1_pt1 | contig 20043 bp, 17 predicted proteins | sample 1539141 | NCBI WGS metagenome assembly OBMA01 (sample SAMEA3991484, study PRJEB22521) | metagenome | biome: anthropogenic terrestrial biome; feature: sewage plant; material: raw primary sludge | place: Sweden | collected 2012-09-26
AGACGGGGGCTTCAGAGGTTTTTGCAATATATGGAGGCAAAATCCCTAGGACCCCAACACCACCCTATCAATTATCCCAATTGAAGCATCGATCCCATGAAAGGCATAGGGAGATTGATAGACTCCCATCACCTCTTCAGGAATCAGGTATTCAATTACTTCCGTATCAGCACAAACCGGAAAAATAGCTAGATAAAAGACTAGGGCACGCAACAACATGTTTTGGCTCTCTATGTATCATCTCTGAACAATCATTATAGCGAAGCTTCTACAGACCACGGGGGGCATATATTCTGCCCCCTATGAGGTACACCTACTACCCACTAGGTAATAAACGCCGTTATTGGTACCAAATATCGCGTCCGAATGACCAGTTTTCACTCAAAAGTGAATTATCCACAACTTCTGAAAGGTTATTTTCTTTGGATAATCATAGTCCTCAACAACGAGGAGTGTGATTATGAATAACAACGAAACACCAAGAGAGACCTTATCAAAACGCAAACCTCTGCGATTCTGGGGCTGGGGTTATGACCACGAAGAACTGACCACTGACGAAACCCAGCTAATCGACGCCATGGTCAAGACCTTCTTCCCGGTGGACCTGACAGAAGTCAGCGAACCCCAACTAGACGAGTTCGACCTTCGCCCGCCCCGTTTTGATATCCCCGCTAACCTGTCCCACCTGCTTTCCTCTTCCACCTACGACCGACTGGTTCATAGCTACGGTAAGTCTTTTGCCGATACCGCTCGTATGTTTATGCGCGAAGTGCCTAATCCCCCCGATGCCGTTGCATTCCCCGAATCCGAGGAAGACATCTCGGCCATTATGGAATTTGCGCAGACGAACAATATTGCGGTCATTCCCTTTGGCGGAGGCACCAGCGTCTGCGGTGGCGTCGAGGCGGATGTTGGTGATCAGTATCAAGGCACCATCACCGTAGACATGGAGCGCTTTAACAAAATTATCGAAGTGGATGAGGTCAGCCGCACCGCTCGAATTCAAGGAGGTATGCTGGGGCCAGATATCGACGCAGCCCTCAAACCCTATGGTCTCACCCTGCGCCATTTCTTACAAAGTTATCAGTTCTCGACCTTGGGTGGTTGGATCGCAACTCGCGCCGGCGGCCACTTTGCCACCCTCTACACCCACATTGACGACATGGTGGAATCCACCCGCATGGTGACGCCACAAGGTGTGATGCAGACCCGCCGTTTGCCCGGATCCGGCGCCGGCCCCTCTCCCGATCGCATGGTGATTGGCTCTGAGGGCATTTTGGGCATTATTACTGAAGCATCTGTGCGCTTGCACAGCCGCCCAAAGTACAAGGCTACGGCCTCGATAACGTTTGACGATTTTATGGATGGCGTTGAAACGGTTCGCAAGATATCTCAAGCGGGTCTCTACCCCACCAACTGTCGACTCTTGGATCCCGAAGAATCCATTTCTGTAGACCCTATGAACCCCATCACTACACTGGTCGTTGGATTTGAGTCAGGCGACCATCCGGTAGACACCCGAATGTCTCGCGCTCTGGAAATTGCTAAAGAATGCAAAGGCAAATTCGATGAAAAAGCCGTAGTTAACCAGTCAGAAAACTCCGCGAAAGCAGAGCAAGAAGAAACCGCAGCCGATCTATGGAAGAACGCCTTTATTCGATTGCCCTATTACAAGAATCATCTGATCCGATACGGCATTATCGGAGATACCTTTGAAACCTCTATCCCCTGGGAAAAATTCGGAGATTTCTATCGCGGTATCAAATCCGATATCTCCAGCATCATCAAAGAAGCTACCGGCTACGATGGGTTGGTATCCTGTCGCTTTACCCACGTATATCCAGACGGGCCTGCGGTCTATATCTCTTTCCTGGCGTTGGGAGACAAAGACGGCAATATGAAGAATGCTCTGGATAACTGGTGCAAAATCAAACAGGTAGCCAATACCCAAGTCGTTGCACGAGGCGGCACCGTTACCCATCACCACGCTGTTGGACGAGACCATCGTGGTGGTTACGAAAAGCAAATGCCACCACTCTTCTTAACCGCGTTGGGCGCTGCCAAAGAATCTATGGACCCTCAAGGTGTCTTGAATCCTGGAGTATTGATTGATCCAGTGGGCAAATCCGTGGGTATTACCGGAGCCATGCAGGACTATCCGGTAAAAGAGTAACTCTCAATAATCTCAACCAAAAAACCTAAAACAAGATCCAGAGCCCGGCTCTCGCTGTGGCTCTGGTAACGGAGTTAACACAACCATGAAATACAAACTGGGGGACTGCATCCCACAATGTCATCAAGATACGTTTGTCGCACCTAATGCCTCAATCATCGGTAATGTAACCATCGGCAAAGGTTCCAGCGTTTGGTTTAACGCCGTTGTCCGCGCCGACAATGACAGCGTCACCATCGGAGACAACACCAACCTTCAAGAAGGTGCCGTACTGCATTGCGATCCAGGGTTTCCCTTAACTATTGGCCAGGGGGTCACCGTAGGCCATCAAGCGACCGTTCATGGTTGTACTGTGGGAGATTTCAGCCTCATTGGCATTAATGCCGTCGTACTTAACGGCGCGAAGATCGGTAAACACTGTTTGATTGGAGCCAATGCGTTGATTCCTGAAAATACGGAAATTCCAGACGGGTCTCTCGTTGTTGGTTCTCCAGCAAAGGTTTTAAAACCTCTAAACGATACTCAAAAGCTGGCCCTGGAGAAATCCGCTCAAGATTATGCATTGAAAGGCCAGCTATTTAGCCAGCAACTAGCGAAGATCGACTCATAATCGACAGATGCGAAGCGCATCAGAACAATCCGTGAACTAGTGGTATCCAGCAAAATAATCAATTCTAAGAACGCGACCAGTGGGGCTACATGATGGAAAAGAAATTTATTGATTCGCTACAAGAGATCGAAGAGATCGAAAAGAGCACCCCCGTGGAAGAATTTATCCCTTTTAAGAGCACTTACGAAGCGATATACGATTCTGCAATGTCCCATTCAGACAAAACCGCCATCTCCTTCTTTTTAAGTGGCGACGACTACAAAAACAGCATAGAAGTCACTTACAAAGATCTCATCAGCAATATAACACGCACAGCTAATTTCTTTCACAGCCTCGGTCTTAGAGAGGATGATACCGTTGCCTTTGTACTCCCAAATCTTCCAGAAACCCACTACGTTCTCTGGGGGGCAGAAGCGGCCTGCCGCGTGTTTGCTGTAAACTCACTGCTTGATGCTGAGAAAATCCGAGAACTGGTGAACGCAACCGAAGCCAAAGCAGTTGTCACCATGGCCCCTATTATTGGCAGCGACCTCTGGGAAAAAGTTTCATCCATAGCTACAGAACTGTACCACACGCGCTTTCTGATTGGAGTGGATATCACTCACTATGTCCCCAGTTTTCCAGAAACTATGAAAGCAGAAATTAACGAGAAAATTCGCGTTAACATGGAGCTTTTGGAGAATATCGAGTATTTCGATCTCGTTCATGAAATTCGCGAAATTGATGGGGAGCAGTTGAAATTTGATAGAACTTATCAAGAAGACACCGTATCTTCTATGTTCTGTACCGGAGGCACTACCGGCCTGCCCAAGATCGCTCAAAGAACACATCGCAACGAAATATTCGATGCCAGCGCAGTCAAAACCTTCTCCCAAGAAGTATTTAATTCCGAGGCCGTTATTTTGGCCGGAGTGCCTCTATTTCATGTCACAGGTGCCTTAGCTACCGGGCTAGTCTCATTTATGTCGGGGGGAAGTCTGGTAATGACCACGCCCTCTGGCTACCGCGGCCAAAACGTATTTTCTCAAATCTGGAACATTGTCGAACACTACAGAGTAACAGCGATGATCGGTGTTCCCACCGTCTATGCTCACTTACTGAACATCCCCCTAACGGGCCAAGACATCAGTTCCCTAGAGTATTGTATGTGTGGATCGGCGCCCTTTCCTACCGCACTCTATAGAGAGTTTGCCAACTATATCGACGCCGAAGTTATTGAGGCCTACGGTCTCACCGAAGGCACCTGCATTAGCAGCGGCACGCCGCCGGGAATAAAGGAGAAAATAGGCTCTATAGGCTTGAGACTGCCGCACCAAAAAATGGCCTGTGCGCATATCGAAGAAAATCGTGTCATTGGAATTTGTGATACCAATGAAGTCGGTGCGCTCTTAATACGTGGCCCCAATGTGTTTATGGGGTATTTGCAACCAATACACAATCAAGACATATGGGTTACCGATTCCAATGGCGACACCTGGTTTAATACCGGCGATCTGGCACGTCAGGATAAGGACGGTTACTTCTGGCTGACGGGTCGCAAGAAAGAGATTATCGTCCGCGGCGGGCATAATATCGAACCAAAAATGATCGAAGAAGTCCTGTGCCAACATCCCCAAGTCAGCCTGGCAGCGGCTGTTGGGCAGCCTGATGCCTACGCGGGAGAAATTCCCACTTGTTATGTACAACTGCTCGAGGGGGCCAATATTGAAGAGGAAGAACTTTTAAAGTTTGCCCAAGAGAACATTTTCGAGCGAGCAGCTATACCCAAGCGCATTCACATATTGGATTCGATACCGATCACCCCAGTAGGAAAGGTGTTTAAACCGGCATTGGAATCTATGGAAATCAGGCGCTGTATAGTTCGGGAAGCGGAGAATATACACCAAGATACATCCTTTGAAGTAAAGATCGTTGAAAGCTCACCCCATGGAAAAAGTGCGCATGTAATCTTGACATCATGGAAGGACAACGACATCGAAAGTCTTAAAAAGTCTCTGGCGCATTATAGCTTCAATGTCACGCTAGAGATGTAGCCAAATTGACGAATGTTCTTCCTGAAGGCAGAGTTTCTCTGCCTTCAGGAAGAACATTCTACTATAATAAACACAGACACAGCGAACCAAGTGGCTAACCTTTCTTCTCACTCCGAAATTGATTGAAGGTAGTCCCCATTTCTCCTTTGAATAAACGAGCAAAGCTATTGGCATCCTGAAAACCCAGCTCGTCTGACAGCTGAGCCATGCTTAGATCCGTATTTTGCGCGGCCCAGCACGCCTCATCGAGGCGATAGTATTTGAGTTCATCGCTGAATGTTGTATAGGCAAGTTTAAGAAAGCGCTTTAGTGTAGGCAAAGTTGTTAACATTTGCTTTGCGCACTCGTCCTGCTTGTAGCAGCCTAAGTCAAACAGCGACCTCAGTTCATTGAGACCACCTTTAGAAGCCTTTAACTGAGCGAGCTGAGATTGGAGGATTTTACGAGTTGCACTAGCGGTAATAGGGTTAGCATTGGGGACCTTTACATCAAGTATCGATTTAGCAATGCGAATCTGGTTCGCATAATTGCCCCAGCTGATATTGTCATGAAAGAATTCTCTAAGAAGTTCTGCATAACTTGGCTCTTCTTCCTTCACAAATATTTTTACGATCTCAGATTGCTGAACCATTTCTACGGCTCCCAAATCTCGGAGCCCCTGATAAAACATTGTAAAGAATGCTTCCATTGAGCGCCTCAACACTGGATGTCGTGTAAACTCAGGATTTACATTAAGAAAGACATACTCTTGTGTTTCTTTTCTGCTTACATAGAAGATAGGCGAGAGTAATACGGGATAATCTTCCAGCAATTGCAGCAATTGCCCCCAGTTTTCACAGTTCATCATTAGTAGACTGATCAAACCGTGACTGGTAACGTTCAGTTTTTTTCCAAACTGGAAACCCCAATCCGCGGGACCGTGCCGACCAACATTAATAGCCAAGTCCCGATACTGCTCCCAATTAATGTACAGATCGACGTCATCAATATCTTCAATAGTGAGTCCAGTGCCTTCGAGCAAGCTCTCACTTTTAATACCAATTTCCAATCCATACTGGTATAGATAGTTGGGCTGGATAACCCACGAAAATAATGGATCCTGAGACGCAATGAGTTTTTTCATATTTATAATTATAAACGTTTATCAGTCGACGATATCTTAAGTAATATCATGAGTTCCATCAATCTTGGCAACCGCTTGAAAAATTCGGGTAAGCGGATTAAATGGTTGATCTTACCTTTGCATGAGAGTGAGACAGACCGGCATCTCATCGGATTATCTGGTTGATGCTTCACCTACTGCTGGTGCATGTTTCCTTCGCTAATTCCAGCAAGAACCCCACACGCCTCAACTTCCCGGTCATCGTTGCAACTCGCTCTCAGTGAAACGAGTTGTTTCTCAAGCGCTTGCAGAGCGGTTATCTGCGACCGCACATGAGAGGTGTGATCATCGAGCAAGGCGTTGACGGCGGTACAAGGCTGATGAGGGTCGTCCTGATAGCTCTGTAGTTCGTGAATCTCAGCCAGTGACAGGCCCAGGATTCTGCAGCGACGGATGAAGGCCAGCCGCTCAACGTGTTTCTCGGTATAGACACGGTAACCGTTCTCCTGCCGACCAGGCGGCGGCAACAAGCCCTGCCGTTCGTAGAAGCGGATCGTCTGTGTATCTACCCCTACTGACTGTGCCAACTGACCAATACGCATCGGGTTCCTCCGCAACGGATTATCTACGCTATTGACCTTATAGCGACTATATAGTTTTAAATGAAAACCCGATCACATTCAAGTGGAGTCATATCATGAGTAAAAACTGCGGAGGCCCCTGTGGCGACCATGCAAGGCCTGCGGCGGATACCGATATACAGGCCTCCTCCGAAGCGCCGGGGAGATGGGTCAGCGTTTATGCCGTGCCGAAGATGGACTGTCCGTCAGAAGAGCGAATGATTCGCCTGGCCCTGAGCGGCTTTGAGGAGATTCGAGCGCTGTCCTTCGACTTGTCGAACCGCCGGCTGAAGGTCGTGCATGACGGCGAGGTCGAGCCCGTCACCTCGAAACTGAAGACCTTGGGGCTAGGCGCCTCGCTTCAGGAAACCGTCGCTGCAAATCCGGAGACCATCAAGGCCGCCGAGTTTTCGGCAGCTTCTGCTAAGCAAGAATCCGGGACCCTGCGCTGGTTGCTCGGCATCAATGCACTTCTGTTCGTGGTGGAAATGACTGCCGGTCTGATCGCCCAGTCCACCGGCCTGATTGGAGAATCCCTGGACAATTTTGCCGATGCGGCGGTGTACGGGCTTGCCCTTTATGCGGTTGGACATAGCGTGAAAATGCAGGTACGTGCCGCGCATCTTGCTGGTGTACTGCAACTGATCTTGGCTGTGGGCGTGCTCGTAGAGGTGGTGAGACGCTTTGTATTCGGTAGTGAGCCTGAATCGCTGGTGATGATGGCTATCGCATTCGTCGCATTGATTGCCAATACCAGTTGTCTGCTGCTCATATCCAAACATCGGGAGGGCGGGGCGCACATGAAGGCAAGCTGGATATTCTCGGCCAACGACGTGGTGATCAACCTGGGGGTCATCACCGCCGGCGCCCTGGTCGCGTGGACCGGGTCCAATTATCCGGATCTGATTATCGGCACCATCGCGGGGGTAATTGTACTTAACGGTGCTAGACGCATTCTGGCGCTCAAGGATTAAGCAATGTCCATTTTTGGCAAACATCTGTCACCGTACGCTCTGTTGTCCATCTCCGGCCTGCTGGCAGCGTCTGATCAGGCCGTAAAATGGCTGGTGCAACAATCAATGGCATATGGCGAGTCTATTTCAGTGACCTCATTCTTTAACTGGGTACACGTATGGAATACCGGTGCCGCATTCAGTCTTTTTGCGAATGGTGGAGGCTGGCAGCGCTACTTTTTTATCGGAATCGCGGTAGTGGTCTCGATTTTTCTGATCAAGCTGATCCTTGAAAATCGTCATAAAGGAGAAGCCATCGCTTACAGTCTTATCCTCGGTGGCGCCATGGGCAACCTGATTGACCGGGTCTTTCGCGGCTATGTTGTGGATTCCTTTGATTTCTATTGGCGAGACTGGCATTGGCCGGCCTTCAACCTGGCTGATATTGCAATTGTCCTCGGTGCCTTACTTTTCGTTTCCAGCAGCTTGTTGGGTAAAAAAGCAAACACCAATGCCGAGCCGGATGGATCTGACTGACACCTACGCCTATACAACACCATGACCGAACTTCCCGACAACATCCTTCACCTGCCGCAATACCAAGTACTGGGCTGCAAATCAACCGACGACGAAATGCACTTCCAGGTGGATGCGCCCAATCCCATCGCCTGCGAGGAATGCGGCGTGCAGGGTGAATTCGTGCGGTTCGGCAAGCGTGATGTTCCCTATCGTGATCTGCCCATCCACGGCAAGCGGGTCACTCTCTGGGTGGTCCGCCGCCGATACACCTGCCGGGCCTGCAAGACAACATTCAGGCCCCAGCTACCGGAGATGGTGGACGGATTCCGTATGACACTGCGGCTGCATGAGTACGTGGAGAAGGAATCCTTCAACCACCCCTACACCTTTGTGGCGGCACAGACCGGCCTGGACGAGAAGACGGTGCGCGACATCTTCAACGCCCGCGCCGAGTTCCTGGGGCGCTGGCACCGCTTCGAGATGCCCCGCATCCTGGGCATTGACGAGCTATACCTGAACAAGCGCTACCGCTGCATTCTGACCAACATTGAGGAGCGAACCCTGCTCGACCTGCTGGCCACCCGCCGCCAGGACGTGGTGACCAACTACCTGATGAAGCTGAAAGACCGGCAGAAGGTCGAGATCGTCAGCATGGACATGTGGAACCCCTACCGGGCAGCGGTCAAGGCTGTGCTGCCCCAGGCCCGTATCGTGGTCGATAAGTTCCATGTGGTGCGCATGGCCAACGATGCCCTAGAGAGAGTGCGCAAGGGCCTCAGAAAGGAGCTGAAACCGTCCCAGAGCCGGACTCTCAAGGGAGACCGGAAAATCCTGCTGAAACGCGCTCACGAAGTCTCAGACCGGGAGCGCCTCATCATGGAGACCTGGACAGGCGCGTTCCCGCAACTGCTGGCCGCCTACGAGCACAAGGAGCGCTTCTACGGCATCTGGGACGCCACCACACGGCTCCAGGCAGAAGCCGCCCTGGACGAGTGGATAGCCACCATCCCGAAGGGCCAAAAGGAAGTCTGGAGCGATCTGGTCAGGGCAGTGGGAAACTGGCGCGAAGAGACCATGACCTACTTCGAGACGGACATGCCCGTCACCAACGCTTACACGGAGTCCATCAACCGACTGGCCAAGGACAAGAACCGTGAAGGGCGCGGTTACTCCTTCGAGGTGATGCGGGCACGAATGCTCTACACCACGAAGCACAAGAAGAAGGCACCGACTGCGAAGGTCTCTCCTTTCTACAAGAAAACCATCGGTTACGGACTGCCGGACTTCGCAGAGGAACTCAACTACGGAGTCGATCTATCAACCATCTGAGGGTGGTATCAGATTGATGGGGTGAAGGTGCCCCATCAACCATTAAATCCGTATACCCAAAAATTCATTCGAATCATTCTCTGCCACCACGAAAGATCTCTTTGTTTTGTAAAGTAAAAAATGATACTCGGCGTCAAAGACCTATTCGAAATACTGTCAGTGCTAATAAGTTTTTGAATAACAGAGTACAGTAAATCAGCTCTATATTGATTCCCAGAAAAATAATAAGGACAGCATTGAGGATCTGACTATGAGCGACTGGAAACCTTCGGCTTGTATATTGTGTGAGATGATGTGCGGCGTAGAAATATTGCCAAGCGAAGACAACACCATCGCCAAAGTGAAAGGTAATAAGAATCATCCAGGCTCTAAGGGCTACGTATGTAATAAGGCTGGTCGCTTAGCTCATTACCAAAATGGCAAAGATCGTATTCTCGAACCATTGCGCCGGAAGGCTGATGGCAGCTTCGAAACAGTGAGCTGGGATACCGCGATTGCAGAAATCTCCGAGAAACTACTCTCAATAAAAGAGATCTATGGTGGCGACAAGATACTCTATCTTACTGGCGGCCAGGGCAATCATATTTCCGGTGTTTATGGATCTGGTTTTCGCGCGGCATTAGGTTCCATTTATCGATCCAGTCCAATTGCGCAAGAGAAGACGGGCGAAATTTGGGTCAATAACCAGATGTTTCGCTCCACCTCTGCAGGCGCAGTGCGCAGCGACTGCGAAAACGCCGAAGTGGCAATCTATCTTGGCAAAAACCCCTGGCACACCCACGGTTTCCACCAATGTCGCAAGAAGCTTCAGAAGCTGTCGAAAGACGACAACCACAAAATGGTGGTGATAGACCCACGGCGCAGCGAATCGGCGGACATTGCCGATATGCATTTGGCCGTCAAGAATGGTACCGACGCGTGGATGCTTGCCGCTTTAATTGCCATTCTCGTGCAGGAGGACTGGGTAGATCACCCGTGGATGGCGAAGCACACCGTTGGCTATGATCACATCAAGCCCCTATTTTCCAATATCCCTATCGCTGAATACTGCGAACAATGCGGCATTGAAGAATCTCAGCTTCGCCTGTTAGCCCAATGGATACACCAAGCCGAGAGCGTTGGCGTCTGGGAAGATCTGGGTGTTCAGATGAACATCAATTCCACCTTAGTGAGTTATCTGCACCGGCTGCTTCTCACCATTACGGGCAACTTTGGGAAAAAGGGTGCGCAGTTTATTTCGCTACCTCTAGTTAATGTTACCAATCCCGTATTCCGAGGCCTGCAAAGGGCTGTACCAAAATTTTCGGGCGAGAACTTTAGCTTACCGGACTATCGCACCCCAGTAACCGGGGCAAGGGTAATTGGAAGCTTAATTCCCTGCAATGTGGTGAGTGAAGAGATCCTTACCGACCATCCGGATCGTACTCGGGCGGTCTGGATCAATGGGACCAATGTGGTCCATTCTTACGCCGGCTCACGCAACATGGAGCAGGCTCTTCGATCTGCCGAGCTTACCGTATTAGTAGACGTGGCGATGACCGAAACTGCAATGCAAGCAGATTACGTACTCCCCGCACCAACGCAGTATGAAAAAGCGGAAATGTCGATGCTGCAGTTCGAATTCCCACACAATATAGCCTATCTGCGCCACCCGGTATTTGATGCCCCTGAAACGGTTATGGAAGAGTCCGAAATCTACGTTCGACTCTGCGAAGCCATGGGGGTTATGCCAGATGATGTAATCAGAGCTTTCGACCTCGCATTGCAAAGCAACGAGCAGGACTTCCTGGAGTTACTTGAAAAGACACTGGACCAACAACCTCAGCTAGCCAAGATCATGCCATTGATCCTATATCGGACCTTGGGGAAAACTCTGCCTAAGGGGATGGCTGCAGCAGCTGGTTACTTGCCCTTCTGCCTTAACCTGGCGCTCAGCTACCCAGACGCGGTAAAAGGTGCCGGACATCAAGGTGAAGGTATGGAACTGGGGTGGAATCTCTTTAAGGCACTGTCGAATTCTCCTGATGGCACAGTCATTACTGACGAACCCTGGGAAGCCAGTTTCGGACGCCTAGGTGATGCAGAACAGAAGATTCACCTTAAAGTGCCAGATCTATTTCCAGAGATCGAAGCGCTGGACCAAGGCTTTGAGCCACTGACCAACTCTCAATTCCCCTTTGTGCTTTCATCAGGTGAACGTCGGGACTATACCGCAAATGGTGTGTACAGAGATCCTACTTGGCGCAAAAAAGATTTCGACTGTGCGTTGAGAATGAGTCCTGCCGATGCAGAAGAAATGGGTTTGGAAAGCGGACAACTGGTGCGCATTACAACACGCCAAGGCGAGGCTGAAACCGTGCTGGAAGTAAACGACCGCATGCGCAACGGTCACATTTCAATCCCGAACGGCGGGGGCCTTATAAATAACCTAAATACCGACCAGCCTCTTGAAATGATTGGGCCTTCAACCAATGATCTCACACCTGTGGATCATCGCGATGAAATAGCAGGAACACCATGGCACAAGTATGTTCCAGCAAGAGTAGAACTCGCCTAATTTATTATTCTGATGACAGACAAAATCGAGCCGCCATGTCACTAGGCTCGATTTCGTTTATCTCCAACAACTATACAAGAAAAGAATCAATGTGAAGTGCTATTTCAACTTTCCCGAGACCTAATCCCTAAATTGCAAATCGTTTGCTAGCAAGAAGATCTGGTATGGGATGGAAATGCTTATGATGGCAGAAGCACACTCATGTAACCTTACTCCTTCTACTTCCGCCATCTAGTTATCTAGAGAACCCCGTTTCAGCCAAAACCTTATAAACATCAGACTCCAACTCTACACCTACACTGTTCAAAATACAGGCTAGGCTATTGTAGGTTGTAATGACAAACAGCAGTTCAAGTATCAGTTTTTCTTCAAAGTACTCGGACAACCTACTCCACGTAATCTCTGATAGAGTTTTATCGTGAAGAAGCTCATCCACTGTCTGAATAATCACTTGTTCACTCTTATCCCAGCCCTGAGCGTCTGCCCCCTGTGTTATACGTACAATTTCTTCCGGCGTAATACCAACACGCATCCCGATCTCAACATGTTGCCCCCATTCATAGAACGATCGGATTTTCCATGCAACCCTTAATATTGCCAGCTCGGTATGACGGCGACTTAACTCTCCCTTGGGCATAACCGTGGCATTAAATCTGGCAAACGGGAAATACACGCGTAAGTTGCGAAACATAGTGCGAAATATGTTCGGGCAACGCGCTTTTCCAACTTTAAGCATCAGAAATAATAGAAAGCGCTGATATAAAGTGAGCTCTTCATTTTTAAGTGGCGTTAATCTGGGCTTATGAAGATCTATCCATCCCCCTTCAGGCAATAGATCCAATAGAACATCCTGCTTTACCATCTGACTTCCCTAGTTTTTTCAATTAGAAACTCACCTGTGAATATTTCATGAACTGACTGACAGTTAGCGAGGATTACCAGCAGTTTCTTCGTTGACGTTGAACTCCCGTTACGAGGTTAACGCGTGAATACGTCATAGCTTTATTGTTCTAGGTTCATGCTTGTCTGTCCATGAACACTATTTTCGACGTTCAGATCAATCATGATTCTGACAGTCTTTCTAGTTTTATCGGGTAGGCTCCTTGTGCATTCCACTGGCATACATAGATATTGCCCGCCGCATCCAGGCATACATCATGACAGTGCTTAAACAAAGAACCATGTTGCCGAATGCTCTTCAATTTTCCGTTCTCATAGAAAGGTTCGCTACCCCCAGGATTCGAAACCACTCGGTCAGACTTATCTAGAATGGTGACAAATCCACTATTTGGCCTAAACAATTTTCCCGACCAACAGACACCTGCGTAAATATTTTCCTCATGGACAACCGGACGGCACACATAGGCACCATGTAGTTCAATACTAGACAAATACTCGCCAGTCAGACTATAACGCTTGAAGCAGGTATTCTCCCGTGAGCTCACCAACACTGTCTCGACACCGGATCGGCCATCAATGGCAATACCGTGGGCCTGATTTATATGTTCCGGTTTCTTTCCTCGCCCACCAAAGTGACGAATGTAGTCACCATGACGATCGAACTGAATCACAAACGACGCTCCATACCCGTCGGCCACATAGATATCCCCATTACTGGCAATGGCAGTACCGGTAGGCAAGTACTTGTACGGCTCCTCGTATATACCCAGCTCACCCGCAGTCGGTAGTCGCATCAATATGTTGCCATTCATATCCGTTTTTACAACGGATTGAGAGCGATAGTCACAGATAAACAGAACATCCCGCCCCTGCTCATGAATCAAGCTCAGGCCATGGGCCGATCTAAATCCCAATGTCCAGCTATCAACGATCTGACCGTCGGCGTTGTAGATCAGAATGTTATTCTTTTGATGGTTAGTCAAAAGTACAATTCTTCCCAAAGAATCTACCACCATTTCATGGCAGTCTTTCACCGGGTAACGCGACGGTTCATCAGGAATACCCCAATCTGAATGTACTCGATAACGAAAACCGTTGTGCCCCACAACCGGGGCAGATTTCAACGTTCTCTTTTTATCACTGCGAAAACGACTTTCAACACGAGAAGACAAAGACGCTAACGATTCCACAGCATCATAGGCTGCCAGAAGCATGGTTCTTTTCACAACATCACCTAAATTACAATCAATTAAAAAACTAAACCCGGCAAGGAGTTATGCCGGGCTTATGAGCAGTTTAAATAGAGACAGCACAAATAGCGGCTGCAGTGAAACCTGTTTGCGGTTATCGGTGACAATGCACCGAGATACCACGAGACTCAAATACTTCCGTACAACGATCCAGTTCCGCATCGCTCATAAACTTGGCGGTTTGCTCACCAATATCGAGACGTTTGGTGCCACCGAAACGAGGTAATTTATCCAACCAAATGGGATTATATGGAAGAATCTGCATTTTTTTGACGCCGTTTTCTTTCATCAGGTCGGCAATGCCGCTGAGATTTTCGTCGGTATCGGTAACTCCAGGAATCAACGGCACTCGAGGCAATACTTCAAGATCAGTGGTCAAGGCCAATGCCTGAACCTTTTTAAAGTTCTCAATGATGGGTTCGTTTTTAACACCGCAATAGGTCAAATGATCATCACTGTTGATGAGCTTGAGATCGAAATAAATGGTATTAGTGTGAGGCAATACCAGACTTTCAAAACGGCTAAAGTTGAACAACCCTGCGGTTTGAATCAGGGTATGAATATCTCTCTTCCTTTTCACCAACTGAAATAATTCGCCGACACTGTCCATTTGCATCAGGGCTTCACCACCGGAAACCGTGAGGCCACCACCGGACATCTCAAAGAAATCAGCATCTTCAAGCACTTCTTCAGCCAGCGCTTCAAGATCATTAGTGGGGCGACCTATCTGCTCCAGCGCACCGGACGGGCACACATCGACACATTTAAAGCATTGGGTGCACTTGTCACGCAAGATATGTCCCGGTACCGTCAGATCAATTGCCTGTTCCGGACAAGCACTCACACAGTCACCGCATTCGATGCACTTTTCAGCATCGAATGACAGCTCGTAACCGGTATTGATACTTTCCGGATTCTGGCACCAGGTACACGACAGTGGGCAGCCTTTAAAAAAGACTACGCTGCGAATACCCGGCCCGTCATCGAGCGTATTGCGCTTAACATCGAAATATAACGAAGCCTTGCGGGGCTCCGTTACATTAATCGAGTTAATGAGGCTCGCATCAGGCCGCATTTGAGCTCCTGGAGATGACTTCATCCTGCATCTTCGGAGACAGGTCATTAAAGTACGCGGAATAACCGGATACGCGGATCAACAAGTTCGGATGCAGCTCAGGGTTATCACGAGCTTCAATCAGAATCTTAGGATCCAGCATATTGGCCTGAACCTGCATACCTTCACGCTTGAAGAACACCTTGTACAAGCTGCCCAAGGCACTCTTGCCGTCATCACACTCATAGCTGGAAGCGTCTAACTTGATATTGAAGTTGATGCCGTTGGCAAAGTTCTTGTAGTTAATCTTGTTCATGGAATTCAATAGTGCGGTGGTACCACGCTTGTCTGCGCCATTTTCAGGAGCAAAGCCAGACGCAAAAGTTTCACCGGCACGACGACCGTTAGGCAGCGCGTTCACAAGACCACCGAAGTGCGTGTGTGACGTATTGGAATAAACACCGGCATTGTGGTTGCCGCCACGGGTATTTTTACCCAGTGCCTTAATGTTATCAGCGTAGTGCTCACCAACCCAGATCATCCACTTATCGGCTTCCGGAATATCGTTACCGAATTTATCAATGGCATTTAGTTTAGTGAACACCTTCTCATCGCTGATATTGTCTTTCAGCTGATCGACCAGCCCTTCCAGGGAAATCCAACCATCTTCAAATACTGCTTTTTCAATGCAGCGCAATGAATCCGCAGTGGCCGCCATACCACAGCCCTGAATACCAGAGAAATTATAGACAGCGCCACCTTTGGTAGAGCAAACACCTGTTTCCACACATCCCTCCAGCAGCGCACTGCTGATCGGGGTGGGATGATGCTTGGCATGGAATTTTTCTACCGCTTCCAGGTCTCTGCGCAGTTTACCCAGCTGATGCTTCACTTGGGTATCGTAAGCCGCAACCACATCGTCCATGGTTTTCATTTCGGACACTGGAGGGGTTTTAGCACCAATTTGCTTTTTAGAACCAAACTGACGACCTTCATTAAGGAGCAATTCAATCGCCAACGGCATGTTGTACATAGCGGCATCAGTGGAAGCCAGAGTTTTGCCTGGCGCGGTAGGCTCTACACAGCCAATAGCCACGTAGTTGCGTGCGTCTTCCAGAGAATAACCGATATCGGTCATGGACTCGATAATGGTCTCATCGTTGTACATGGCAGGAGCAGAACCAGGGCCGAAGTTAATGCGAATCACCTCGTCGTAGAACGCTTTGGGGGTATTTTTATGAATACGCACATGAAAGTTAGGCTGACGCATACGCAGCTCATCGGCTAATTCCAGCAATACAAAGCTCAGCTCGTTGGTGGCGTCGTTGCCGTCTTTATCCTGACCGCCGATAGTCACAACTTCCCAACTGGTCAAACCGCCCAGAGTGCTGGTACCGACTTCACCGTGCATTGGAATGGTTTCACACAGTTTGACGCAGAACGCGCCGAGGATTTCTTTAGCTCTCTCACGAGAAATATTGCCAGCGGCCACATCTTTCTCATAGAACGGATTTAGGAACTGATCGATACGACCTGGGCATGTAGTTTCACCAAGGGTTTCCATAAAGATACAGATGTGTGCCAGCGTCATGGACTGAACCGCTTCGTAGAAGCTGGTGGCACCAAAGCGAGGTACACGGGCACAAATGGAAGCAATCTCCAACAGCTCTTGCTTTCTTACCGGATCGGTTTCAACAGAGGCCATTTTGCTGGCTTCAGCGGCGTAGCGATCACCGAATTCCGCCATACCCTTCATAGAAATTTTGACGGCCTTGTAGAAATCCAATTTTTCAGAATCATCGGTTTCGCTCTCAAGTGCTTCTACTTCTTCAATAATTCCTTGAGCACCAACGTTGACTATTTTCTCGTAGTTAGGAGCGATATGAGAGATACCACCAGCTTCATAGATTTGGTACTGTAAGGCTTCCGACTGTTCTTTGGCGAAACGCATTCCTTCTTTCATGCCGTCGAACGCCAGAGTCGATGTATTTTTGTTTAGCCAGAAGGGAATCTGTGAAAATAGCTTAAAGCGGTCTTTCAAACTGATTTCGAGGGGATTTACCTTTCGAGAAGGCATATTGAATACTTGGGACATGGGTTCCAAGCCACTCAACTCTGGATAGCAGAAGCCAGCGACGCGTTTGGAGGTGAAGTTGCCAACAATCAACTCATCATCGTAAATACGCACAGTCTTGTTATTGAGCACATAGCGCACAGCTTCGGCCATTTTCACGTTGGTCGTCTTATCGCTGTTGGCCTTGTTACGATGGTATTTGGTCCAAAGCATAGGACGCTCAATGCATGCACCATTGGTTTCGGCTTGCACTGCTTTTTTCAGGCGCTCAACACGGTTCGATACTTCCATAGAAGTCTCGACCGCCATTTCTCTATCAGCTAATTTCACAAGAGCATTCATCTTATTCTCCTAGTATTCACCCCAGTTACAGAACCGACAATCACACCGGATCCGTTCTCGACGCTATCACTTTCTACTTAGCTGACGACAAAATACATGCAAATCAGCTTATAGTTGATGTGCCTTTTTAAGGGAAATCCCGGATCAAGGCCTTTAACAGTCTTAGTAGTAACAATTCTAAGGCTATCGAACAGCTATTATTCACTTCTCAAAATAGCGCGGTACTGACTTGGAGATTGTCCTGTTTTTAACTTGAAAGCCTTACTAAAATTTGAAGCATCTCTGTAGCCATTAGCCACAGAAACTTGAGAAATACTCATTGCCGAATTTGCCAGCCCTTTCTTAGCCTGCCGCAGCCTTACGTCGTTTACAATTTGACGATAGGTAGTACCCGCCAAAGAGAGTCTACACCCAAGTGTCCTAGGAGTTGTGAATAAATACTCCGATATGGCCCTCACAGTAGGGATCTTCGGCAATTCATTTACAAGGATACTCTCCACAAACTCCACCAATCGTTCCGAACTCAGATTTCTTAATCGATAGCTCCTAGCCGTTTTACGAATATCACTTAGTTTTGGCGGCGTTTTGTCCATTAGTAACCAAGCGTCCTCTTGGCAATCTGCATGATTTTGACTCACAACCACTCCCCCCTTTAAACGCATCAAAAGATAGAACTCACAGCGAACTGCAGAAATCCTCACAAAACAAATGGTTAAAAGAAATGTGAATCGGCTTAAAATACGCAAATCCTGCTCCCAGAAATCACCGATTACCCACGGGAACTAGTGCGAAACTCGCTCATTTGAGCCTGCAAATTAGCTCAGTCAAATATCTGAAAGTGAATTGCACTTACTCGCTCCAACTGTGCAAGTGTTTAATTTCCTGAAAAAGGTCAATGCCTTGCAGTAAATCGTCACGCCGCGTTCTCAATAATTCGATACTTTTGTGCTAGTAACGCGAAATTCGTAGCTAAAAAACCATAAACTGATCAAAAACCACTCAATTATACTCTGGATATATAATTTATATAGCGGGTGTATAAAAGAGTATAATCATCCATCTCCCGCGAACAGGTTTCTAAAATCTCGAATTTGAACCCATATACCCTTTGAACGATACAGTTTTGAGTGTATCCATCTTTCTCGACAGAAGGCGCCACGCCCCCACCCTTTGAAAGACGAGAATAAGCATTATGAAAAAGTTTGATTACTCCGAAGTTCGCCGCAAAGCTGATATGCTCCGTATTGCAACAGGCAAGGCCAGTGCGCCCGAGGCAAAATCGAAGTTGGCCGAAAAGTGCATGGTTTCATAGTCTACGGTCGCCATTCTAATCACTTAAGCTCATGAATTGGCATCGTAATTCCAATGATCCCTCATGAATCAGGCTGCACTGTACCCTTGTAAGATTTCTACCGTATGGAATTTAGTATCTATGCCGTTAGTTGAAGAATATTCGAATAGCTCACAAAAGCTTCTCTATGCGCTTCAGTTCGCTGCTAATGCCCACAAAGCACAGCGGCGTAAGTACGATGGCTCACCCTATATAAATCATCTGATAGAGGTTGCTAACCTGTTGGCTAGCAAAGAAAATATCGCAGACTCAGATGTCCTAATAGCATCTCTTCTGCATGACATTTTGGAGGATACTCCGGTATCACACGAGGAACTCACCGAGTTGTTTGGTCGCAAGGTCGCAGATCTTGTATCTGAACTAACTGATGACAAAACTCTTACCCTTCAAGAGCGCCGAGATAAGCAGATCAGGGAGCTGCCAGCCAAATCCATCGAATATAAAGCGATTAAGCTTGCAGATCACTGCAGTAATATCTCAGCAATACCTGAATCTTGGGAGCCGGAGAGAGTAAAAGCCTATAGGGAATGGTCTTGGTCCATCGCCGAACTTTGCGTTGATGCATGCACCCATTTAGAAAAAGAGTACAAGAAAAGATATGGAGAGACCTCCAGAATACAAGTTCGGCCATCTTTGTGACAGCCATCCTTACGCTGCTTGAACGTTGTCTCTTCAAAATGGCAAGAACGCTCAACGGTTTGAATGCGAATATCGCTTGTCGATATTTCAGTAATCCAAACGTAAGACACCTGGTTAGAGTCTGGACACTTACAAACAACTGAGACATAAAAGTGAAAACACAGAGCGTTCTATCAGAAGGGCATTGGCTGAACAACCAATATCCTTAGAGTCTCTGGCGCGTCCAACTCCAAAGCCTCGCAGTATTGCACATACTGGTATATATCAAGCTTTTTCTGGCCATCCTCAAGTTTTTGAACAAAACTGTGGGGTTGATCAATACGCTCGCCTAAATCACGCATACTCAAACCCAGTTCAAGCCTGCGCTTTTTGAGGTATGAAGTTAAATTTATGTAGTTTTGGGATGTGATTGCCTTTTGCATTGTACCACGATAAGGTACACAGCCTAATGTACCCTTAGATGGTACAATCGTTCAACTACTAGGGGTCCTAGGGATTTTGCCTCCATATATCGCAAAACCCTCTGAAGCTCCCGTC
>OBMA010000726.1_pt1 | contig 20003 bp, 13 predicted proteins | sample 1539141 | NCBI WGS metagenome assembly OBMA01 (sample SAMEA3991484, study PRJEB22521) | metagenome | biome: anthropogenic terrestrial biome; feature: sewage plant; material: raw primary sludge | place: Sweden | collected 2012-09-26
GATTTTTTAAGCTGTCTGGGATTAAGCCGAACAGCCGAATAAAAGATAAACTGGTCAAAGAACTCATTGATATAGCGGCTTATCAGGCGGCATGAACTTCTTATAACGAATAATTTTATAACGAACTATTGACATGAAGAAAACGTAGAAATAATAATTAATAATAAAAGTGATACATTTATCCTTATCAAAAACTTTCTTACCATAACTCCATTCTTTTCTCTTCTCGCCGCGAGAGAAGAGAAAAGAAGGAAAACATTTGGTTTGTATGAAATAAAACAATATCTTTGCGGTATCGAAATGAACATTTCGGAACTATCCATTTCTTATATAATACAGCTTATGAAATTCTTTGATCGAAAAAGAGAAATTAAAAAACTTAGGGAAATACGTGAACTGTCACACGATGTTGCTCAGTTTACAGTTGTTACAGGACGTCGTCGTATCGGTAAAACCTCTCTAATGCTTAAAGCATATGCTGATGAACCTGTATTATATTTCTTTGTGTCACGTAAGGCAGAAAGTGAACTGTGTGTTGATTTTGCTAATGAAATAGAAGAAAAACTTAATATTCCAATATTAGGAGGTACAGATAGATTTTCATCAATATTTGAATATATAATGAAATTATCAAAAACAAAATCATTTACTCTTATAATTGATGAATTTCAAGAATTTATACGTGTCAATAAATCTGTATTTTCAGAAATGCAACGTATTTGGGATTTAAATAAGCAAGATTCTAAAATTAACCTTCTAGTTTGTGGTTCTGTAAACTCACTTATGAATAAGCTGTTTAAAGATAGTCATGAACCTTTATATGGTAGACAAACACTAACACTAAAGGTAGAACCATTTCCACCATCTGTATTAAAAGAGATTCTAAATGAATATCATCCTTCTTATACCAAAGAAGATTTACTGTCACTTTACCTTTATACAGGTGGAGTTGCCAAATACATAGAACTGTTAATTGATAGTGGGGCTACAAATTATTCTAAAATGATTGATCGAATAATTGACAATGACTCTCCATTCATTACAGAAGGTAAAAATATGCTAATAGAAGAATTTGGTAAAGATTATGGCATTTATTTTTCAATACTTACTCTCATCGCTCAAGGACATAACACAAGGGGTGATATAGAGGGAATATTAAAGAGTGAAATTGGTGGTTATCTCACCAAGCTAGAGAAGGATTATAACTTGATTATAAAAAATCAGCCACTGTTTGAGAAATCTTCAAATAAGAATGTTCATTATGCTATAGAAGATAATTTTCTTCGATTTTGGTTTCGTTTCGTATACAAATATAATTATATGATAGAAATAGGTGCATTTAAAAAGTTGAGGGAGATTATTAAACGCGACTATGAATCATATAGTGGTAAGATTCTTGAAGGATACTTTAAAAGAAAGATGATTGAATCAGAAAATTATACTCGTATTGGTAACTGGAGAGATCGTAAGGGAGAAAACGAAATTGACATAATAGCCTCTGATGATTTAAGTAAGAGTGTTGATTTTATAGAAGTGAAGCGTCAAAAATCAGATATAGATCTTTCAATACTTCGCTCTAAAGCTGTATCATTTTTTAAAACAACTGGAGAATATAAGAAATATGAAATCTCTTATAGAGGTTTAGCAATGGACGATATGTAAAAGCATCATTAAAATATGAGTTTACGGAACGGATAGCAGCGTTATTTTAGCCTTTCCATTACCTGAGTTTGCATATACTTGAGAAGAACCATTTGTAACACCACTGGTAGAGTTACTACTATTGTATCCTGCGCCAATAATTATACGATCTGATAATTTTGATATAACAGTATTTGACACTGTAACATTATATTTTGTGCCATCCCAGGCAACAATTAATTCTATTCCTGAATAACTTGCAGATGATACATCTATATCAACATTAATATATGCAGTAAAATGATATGCAGTTTTTGTCACATTGGTAACCGTAAAAGAATGTGATGGAGAATCATTGTATGCCACAAAAGAGCATTTATCGAATCCACTCCCTGTCGCATCAACTTGATAGGTTCCTATCGAATTTCGCCAATATGGTCCATAATAGCGTGCATTCACAGTTCCTTGGTATGCTAATGGTGGTGTATAATAGATTAATCCATTTAATCTTATATCTGTAGCTCCATCACCATTCAAATAAGAGCCATCACTGTTTTTTCCTCCTACATAAATATATACTGTTTTACCAGCACTCAAAGTAATTGTACCAGAAGAATATCCTCCTTTTACACTTCCTTCAGCCCCCCATACTTCCAACTTGTATGTGCCAGTAACTGGTGCAGTGTAGGTTTGAACAGTACCAGTATAAGCAAAGTCCCTTGGTTGATAAGATAAATTATATTTGTACACTTTTCCTGCTTCCCATTTACCTGATATAGTTTTAGTAAGTGCCCCTCCATTACTGTAAGTCACAGTTATTGTTATATTGTTAACATCCTGAGGTATCATCATCAGAGTATAATTTCCAGAATAGATATCTTCTCCAGAAGTTCCTGCTATTGTCTTCGATTGTGATATAGTGAATGCTTTTGAACCTGTTACATTTGACCATCCACTACCAAATGTATATGTTCCAGAATTGGCTACATTCCCTATTGATATTGAGGAGATTGTTCCACTGCCAATTCCAGCACTTCCTACTGAAAATTGAATCGCTGCAAATATATGATTAAAAGTCAACGGAGTCGAAGAATTAGTATTACCATTAACATTATTATTTGTTGCTGTCATTATATCTATTTGATCAGATACATTATCAGGAACAGTATAGGATAATGTTGGAGAAGAGCCTGCTGTATGACTAATATTGCTAATAGTACTAGGATAATATGCATAAAAGCTTATAGTTTTATTTGCAGTTCCTGACCAATAATAATCATTTGATGTTTTCCATATATTATTGGTATAACTAACAGCTTGACTACTTATTAATGTACTATAGTTACCTGCTCCATCATTTTGGTCTGCTATTAAGTTAAATGTATTGGAAGTGCTTAAAATAGTTCCTCCTACAGGCATTGCACGTGTAATTTTCGTAGTCGCCAATGAATCTGTATTCTTCCATTCGGGTACAGATACAGAAAAGTTAATTTGTCTATTATTATTTCCTTCAAAAACATTCATTTCGTTTGCACATGAAGAAAACGTAGAAATAATAATTAATAATAAAAATGATACATTGATACCTCGTAAAAACTTCTTTCCCATAACTCAACCCTTTCTCTTCTCTCCGCGAGAGAATAGAAAGGATTGAGTTATGAATATATATATAATTGTGGTAGTAGGTTGAATGATTCTAATGAAATATGTGTTTCTTCACTATATACGATACGTTGTTAAATAACATTATAACCATCTCATTATTAACGGAATATATTGACAACATTTAGTATATTCTTAGTATTGGCTAATTAGTGCTATTATATCACTCTAATCGGTACCACTGTTCTTTTTTTATTCATTAAGTTAAACTGCTTGTCTTTGCACTAGGACATTAATTTCTGTGCATGATATGTCAAACAAAAATGTAAAAACAAGTAAACAAAAGAGTACTTCAAATACTTGGGCTACATGTGGCAGGATTGTGGCTTTGTACGACTTCGGTGATTTCATTCATGCTGACTTTACCAGACTTCTTGTTCTTTGCTATACACGTTTTATTTGGTTTTTCGTCAATTTATGGAGGACGACACCCTCATAAATAGACAAAGAATCTCCAAAAGTCTTAAAATCACGAAATATCCTCCACGCATAGTGTAAGCTATTATTAATCAATACTTTAGCGGTGGATGATATCCTCCACTATCATCCACTAACCTCCACTAATTTATAGATAAAATCTTATTTTGCAATAAGGAATACCATTTTAGAGTGCATTTCTACGTGCAAACGTTTTCGTTTCTACGACATAAAGTTTCTGTTTCTACGATATAACGTTTCCATTCTATCGATCAAACGTTTCCGTTTCTATATAGAAACGCATCTCATTTTCCATTTATATTTCCGTTCTATTGATCAAACGGAGTCTATTTCTACGTAAAATAGATAGAGTATCATTGAATTAATTAAAATCGCATTAAGTATAATGTCTTTCATTCAGATCTGGATAAATCATACTTTGTTCTAGTTGCTAAAGTATTATAACATCTACGAAACTTACAAATGATTAATATTTAATGAAGTTTATGTAAACATATATCATATTTTATTATTTTGAATAATTATTGTTTATGCTTAGCATTCGCTATATATTTCTTGTTACTCTACAAAAAGGTGGATGATGGTGGATGATAGTGGAGGCTATCATCCACGCTCAAAACTATGTATATTAGATTGTTACGTTATGCGTGGAGGTTTTTTAGCTATTTTGAACACTTTGGTAATTTTTATATTTCAATGAATTTCTTACGTAAGTAAAATTTACCAGTCGTAAAAATATAAAATTGCTTTGTTAGTTCATGCATTTTATAGCATTATAAATAAGAATCTAGAGTTACAAAAATAGGTAATCTGTTTGACAGATGTCTTAAGTTGTCAGGGGTGGGGAGAAACCGAGTAGAAAGATAAAAGCTAAACTGGTTAAAGATCTCATTGATATAGTGGCTTATCAGGAAGTATGAATTCCTTATAGCGAGTAATTTTAATAACGTACTATTGAATTTAAATTATTACTATAAATTTATATCAAAGAAACATCATTGTAATTTTACGGCTGAACCCTTTGTAATTTGTCACTCATATAACAGATATTATGCGCTGTTTTATTCATATTTAGGCCTAAGATAATCTGTAAAGTGTTAAAAATCAATTGATTTGTAATTTTCGCTAAAAAAAGTTTCTAAAAATTTGGATTGTTTATAAATATAATCTATGCTTTGCAGCATTATTGATTAAAATTATCTCTCTCGCGCGAAGAGAAGAGATTGTATCTGTAAAATAGTCAAAAATAATCTTACACTGATATGGAATCAATACAGTTTATAAACCCATTGGTGGAATGAAAAAGTAAAATATAAAATGAAAAGATTTTTCCTTGTAGTTTTCTGTTGTAGTCTTTTAACATTGGGTGCAAAGTCGCAAATGTTAGGTGCAAAATCGAATCTTCTTTATGATGCCACTTCTACTATCAACCTTGGTTTGGAAGCGGGTTTGTCTAATAAATGGACACTCGATGTTTCCGGCAACCTAAATCCGTGGACGTATAGTGATAATCAAAAACTGAAGCATTGGATGTTGCAGCCAGAAGCACGTTATTGGCTTTGTGAAAAATTCAATGGATCGTTTTTTGGAATCCATGCCCACGGCGGGCAGTTTAATGTATCAGATTGGAATTTCCCTATTGAGTTTAGCACTTTGAAAGACCGTCGCTACGAGGGTTGGTTCTATGGTGCCGGTTTAAGTTACGGCTATCAATGGGTGATGAATAAGCATTGGAACATGGAATTCAACGTTGGAGCCGGTTATGCCCGTATTCATTACAACAAGTATCCTTGTACCGATTGCGGTCGTAAACTTGAGGAAGGCAACTATAACTATTGGGGCGTGACAAAGGTCGGCCTTTCATTTATCTATTTCTTAAAGTAACCTGAAAATGATGAAAGTAAAATATATATTGTTGTTATTTGCCATGCTGACGACGGTTTCACATGCTCAAACCGATTATCTGCAAGGTGTGACCGTTGAGAATCTCAAGACTGATCGGCAAAATGGTAAGATGACAGTTTCCATGAATGTTGTTATTGACGGTTTGGATATTAAATCCAATGACATGATTATCCTTACACCGGTCATTAAATCCAATGGTGATGAGACCGAAGTTCAATTGGCTCCCATTGTTTTGACCGGAAACAAACGTTCTAAAATACTGGAGCGTAAGAAAATGTTCCACCATCCGCTTGATTTAAATTCGAGCGAAGCTCCCTATGCCATCGTGAAGAGAGACAACAACGAGAAACAAACCATTGCATACAGTGCTGAAGTGCCCCCTGCCGACTGGATGAAAGACGCCAGCCTGGTACTCAATGAGCATGTCATGGGATGTGCCGACTGTAACAAGGGTGACGGTCTTCTCTATACGGTCAATAATCGTATTATTCCAAAAGAATACATTCCTGCTTACAAACTCACCTATATCATGCCCGATGCCGAGCTGAAGACCCGTAGCGACAGGCATTCTGCCACATTTAACTACGTGGTTGACCGTTATGAGTTGCATCGTAATTACAAAAACAATGAGATGAAGTTGGATGAGGTGGATAGGATTATCCATGAGATCCAAAAGAATTCCGATTTCATTATTACCCAATTGGATATAGCCGGTTACGCCTCCCCCGAGGCTTCTGTGGCCCATAATCGCATACTCGCCAAAAATCGTGCTGCGTCATTCGCCGACTATTTAGTCTCCAACTTATCCATTCCCCGTGCCCGACTGAATGTCGAGAGCTATGGAGAGGATTGGAAAGGCCTTCGAGAGTCGGTTTCTTCTTCCGAAATAACCGATCGTCAGGCCGTTCTTAACATTATTGATAAGGTGTCCAATCCCGATGCCCGCGATATGCCTTTGAAGAAACTTTCCGGTGGACAAACCTACCGTACGCTGCTGGATAAATACTATCCTCCTTTGCGGCGTACAGAATACACCATCGTATACAATGTCCGTCCGTTCAGTGTGGAGGAAGCCCGTAAAATCATTAAGACCAACCCCAAATTACTGAGCCTGAATGAAATGTATATGGTGGCGCAGAGCTATCCATCGGGCAGCAAGGATTTCAAGGAAGTGTTTGACATCTCAGCGCGCCTGTATCCGGATAATGAACTGTCCATACTGAACTCCGCTTCTGCAGACATTGAGGCTGGTAATGTGGACGGCGCCTTGGAACGGTTGTCCAAGATTTCCGGAAGTGCCAAAGCTTGGAATGACTTGGGAGTGGGATATGCCTTGAAAGGTGATTTTCCCGAAGCAAAGTCGTATTTTGAGAAGGCAGCCGGTAGCGGTGACGACAATGCTAAACATAATCTTGAGGAGCTTGCGAAAACCACAAACCGATAATAGCATCATTACATATATTATATAAATTAGAGAATCACAATTATTAACATTCATTTTTAACAAACAAAACATGAAGAATTTGAAAACAATTTTTATGCTGGTTATGATTGCAATAGGCTTGACCTTTGTATCATGCAGCGATGACAATGTGTCGGCCGGAACAGAAACCAATACTGGTAACACCAATGTTGCAGTCAGTCTCTCTCTTTCATTGGGAAATAGCGGAACTCGCGCTTTACCCGAAGACTATAACTATGTTGGCAAATGGGCCGGAAAAGACGAGGTCAAGACCGTTGACATTTATTTGGTTGATGCAACCAAGGCAACGGTTTCACACACAACCTTTGATGTAACTGCAGGTGATTACACGGTTTCTGCTGCTACGGATGGAAGTAAGACTGTGTTACTGACACCTAAAAAGGCTATCAAGACCACGGCCGGTGCCAAAGCTGTTTACGCTGTTATCAATGCTAGCACAGACATTACAAATGCTTTGAATGTGGCAACTATTCCCGAGTTTGACACTGCATTTAAAACAACAGCGTTAGCCTTGGCCAATTCTGGTTCATCTACTACCGTAAGCACATCTGCTTCTAAGGTCGCAGGTGTAGTTAATTCAAAAGATGTTATTGCGATGACAAACTCTGAAGATGTAACACTCAATGTTCAACCTAATATTACCTCTGATCAAACCTTGGCTGCGGCAGCCGGTGATGCTACCAAAAATCGTGTAGGCGTGAAGGTTGAAAGAGCTTCTGCTCGCGTGATGGTTACTACAGATCAAACGACATATAATGTAAAGTCCGGCAATGTGGTAGTTGGAACTGTGAGCGATATTACTTGGGTTTTAGCACAAGGAGAAAATTCCTTGTTTGTTCAACACAAGGCTGATTACATGACTCCTAACTATGCCTGGAAACCTGGAACAGATGCTGATTATTACACAAACGCAGGTGGCAAATACGACTATTCAGGTTTGTTTGAAAACAATACCAATAAAAAAGGTGGAACAGATGTTCCTACGCTGGCTGACTACGCAACTGTATCTACGAATCCCGATGCAATTGGAGACAAGAGTATTCTTGATGGTAAATTTATTTTGCCAACCACACATACTTTAGGAGTTGGAAATGCTTCATTTTACAAAAAGGGCAATACAGCTTATGTTTTAGTAAGGGCCAAATATACCCCTGCAACCTATGCAGACGGTGGTACTGCCAATACAGACGGAACCTTCTATCTTGGTGCTAATGGTAAATACTATACAACATCTGCCAATGCTGTTAATCCTGCTAACGGTGGTGTTACAAACCAAACCGTAGCCAAATATGTTGGTGGAAAAGTATTGTATTATGCTTGGGTTAATCCGGATGCTATTCCTAATTGGTACAATTCTCCGGTATTGCGTAATAACATCTACCATATCCATATCACCGGTTTCAAAACTATCGGTACCAACTGGAATCCTCTTTATCCCGAGGATCCTGAACATCCTAACGGTCCGGGCAATACACCTTTGAATCCGGATCCGAAACCGACACCTGGTCCTGGTGAACCTACCGAGCCGGTTAATCCTATTGATCCAACAGATCCATTGACCACTCCTGAAACTTGGATGAGTGTTGATGTTACGATTTTACCATGGCAGGTTCATTCTTATGGTGTTGATTTAGGTATCTAAATTCTATGGTATACAAAATCCTAATGAATAAACGCTGAAGAATATAATTATTTAAATATTGCGGAACTGTCCTCGCCATTAAAGGACAGAATGTCGAAAGAGGGGGCAGTTCCGTTCTTATTATATTAAACCGACCAAGAAATTTTAAAAGGATGCAACGAATGAAGTTTTTATCTTACAAGATGTTAATGACGCTATTCGCGTTGGGAATGATTCTATGGAGCTGTGACTCCTTTATCTATGATGATTTGAAGCATTGTCCCCAAGGTGTATATGTGAAGTTTTATGCAAAGACACCTTGTGCGTCGGATACAACATTCATCGGGAGCGTTCCGATACTCACGGTATTTGCATTCGATAAAAATGACAAACTGGTAACCTCCGTAACTGAAAAGAATGTTTCGCTGAGTCGCGATTATCAGGTTTTGGTACCTGTTTCCGACGGAAACTTTACTTTTGTAGCATGGGCAGGTGCCAACGATAAGTTTACAATCGGTTCCTTTATTAATGGCATCACTACTAAAAAAGATGTGATGCTAACCTTGAATTCTTCCTCCGGCAAAGCCGTTGATCTCAGCGGTACAACGCTGTGGCAGGGTGAAAGTCCTGTCGTGTCCCTTCCAAATCCGGATAAAGAAGGTTCTGTTTATAAATATACGGCCATCAACATGAGAGAAATGACCAACCATGTAACGGTGAAAGTGGAATTGGACGAAAACACGCTGATGGAAGACGGCGTTGTACCTCAGGATTTCACAGTAGGTATTTCTTCTGCTAATGGAACAATAAACATTGATGGTAGCATGCCGTTTGGGGGAACTATATTGAATTATCCTGCGTTGAACGGCTGTTATTATAACTCTGGAGGCATTAGCGATACACAAAAAAATAATTCCGCCAGTTGGGACTTTGTCATGATGGATTTGAAAACCGGTTACAATAACCAACTCACGCTTAATTATGTTAAGGGTCGTAAAACCGTTTTCAGTGGTGATCTGATAGGAAGTATATTATTGCTTTATGAAAATCAAACCAATATAAATATGGCTTGTCAGCACAATTTTGTGATTAAATTCAGACTAACCGACTGTTGTGCATCTCACATTTCGTGTGATATATTCGTGAACAACTGGCTTGTTCACAGCTATGATACACAGCTGAGCATGTAGAATGAAGGCTTTCAAAGCATCTCCTTTCAATGTGATTATGAAGAAAATAAATTATATATATGCCATACTGTCCACCGCAGCACTTCTGTTCTCCGGATGCTCTGCTTCATCCGATCCGGATAATACATCTAATGGAGACTCCGAAGTCTATCTTTCGGTTACCCGTGCGGCGTATGTGGATGGTACCGAGTCAATCAATACAGACAATATCGACTATGAAGACCGCGTACATGATTTGGCTATGTTGGTCTTTGATCATGTCACGGGAGAGAAGGTTGCTGAATATTATGAGTCAGGTATCGCCATGTCGGGCAGCAATACGTTTGTTGTAAAACTGACTCCGGGGCAACGCGATTTCTTTTTCATGGCAAACATGCCTGATATGAAAAGCGCCTTACAGGCGACAACCAATGCAACGGATTTGACAAAAAATGTCATGGATGTTTTACGTAATCTGGATCCGGCCCTTTATCTGGGAGCTTCATCTGACAATGGATTCCCCATGTCAAGAGTCTATATCAACCAAACCGTTACCAAGGGAGGTAATATTTATCAACCGGCACCTTTCCTTCCTGATGGGGAGAACAAGGTGAAGCTCATCCGTGTGGTTGCGAAGTTAGAGGTTGATATCGCCAAGTCAGCATTAGGTGGTACCTTGGGAGTGAAGAATATATATTTTCATAATGCCAATAGGCAATACTGTCTTGCCAATCCTTCTGTTACGATACCGTCTCTGTATTTTACTGATGGTATGCCATTGAAAAAAGCAAACGACTCAAAATATGTCTGCTATATGCCCGAGTCAATTATCTCAACGGCAACATGGGGTGTATCGGGAGACCGTAAGCCCATCAACTATTTTACAATTGAAACCACTGAAGGCAAAACCTATGACATACCGATCATTTCCAACAATAATCAAATAACGACGGATTATTTGAAGAAAGCAACCGGTAACGACACCGGCTTTACACCCGATTATAACATATGGCGCAACCATCATTATAAATTTACCGTAAACAATTTGCAAAAGATAGAGATTCTCTATCATGTGAACGATTGGAATACAGTAAACAAGTCTCTGTATATGGGTTACGGCTATAATGTGGAAGTGGATGGTACCACTGTGAGCATCAGGAATACGGTTCAGGCCTGTCCGCCGTTTTCAGTAACGCTTAAAACCCTCAATGGCATCACTTTTAATGACGGTACAACCCAGCAAACTTTCACGGATGTAAGTAGCACTGCTTCTGCTGCTTATAACTTAAATACCACACCCTTATCCGGTGATTATTTACAAGTGATTTATAACGGAACTGTGCTAAAAACTTTTACCAAATAACATATGTCAATGAGAATAGACAAATTGATGATCATACTGTTTGCAGGTTTGCTTTTGGGCGCATGCTCATCTTCAAGTGAGGATGCGGAGGGAAGCTATTCGGGAAAAGAAAAAAAAATTGAGCTCTCGTTTTCGGTACCCGACTATACTTTGAACATGACGAACGGTACTGCAGCATCCGTTAAAAGCATAACAAGGGCTGGAACAGTGACTCCCGGTAGTGCAGCAGAAAGAGAAATAACGAATCTCTATGTCTTTCTTTTCCCTACAAATAGTTCACAGGTTTTAATTAAATACTATATAAGTACTGCAGCATTTACGGGTGGTACGTGGGATACCACAAATAATAAGGTTATTCTTAACCTGACTCAGGCTGAGATAGGAATGCGAAAGGTATATATTGTGGCGAATTGCCTTGATTTGAAAGCAGCATTGGATGGGGTAACATCAGAAAGTGGATTCCAGACTGTTTTCCGTCAGACGCCCAAACCGTGGTCGTCAGACCTTGGAAGCCCGGTAGTTATGTCCGGAAATGCCACCCATGATTTTACCTCCGGCTATCAATTGAATAATGTTCCCCTTATACGGGCCATTGCCAAAGTCGAGCTGAATATTATACTTAGTTCCGGTTTTCAAGTAGTACCAACCATAATCGGTAACAGTTTGGCTGAATATAAATATCGTTATGTCGGCTTTGACCAAAATACTTATGTCGTGAAGCCCGACTTTAAAACACCTGTTACAGTTAACAGTTCTTCCAATATATGGCCAAATACTTCTGATTGGACCCAGTGGGGATCTTCTTTGAACTCCTCACCAACTTCAGATTCGGGAGCCGGTTATACTTTGACAAATAGCAAGGTGGTAACTTTGAAAGTAGTTACTTACATCAATGAAAATGATGCAGCAGGTTCTGCCATAGAAATAAATTTGCCACGTGCGGATGAAGGTCCGCTGCCTCCTCCCGAGTTTGGACCTGAATTGTACAGACTTCCTCTGCCAGTTAACATCGTTCGGAATACTTGGTACAAATATGATGTGACAATTTGATAAAAAATGAAAGATTGAATAAATTGCAAATGAAATACAAATTTTTATATTTCTTAGGTCTCATCATGATAACATCTATCATGGTCAGTTGTTCTGATGAGACAACGGGATCTTCTGAATCGGGGGCAGACCCCAACTTGCAAGAAAGTTTAATGAAACTTATCACCGTTCGTGACGATGGTAAGATAAGCCTTTCCATCGATGCACCCACCGAAGCAAGAGAGAGCATCTGGATAGATCTTAACGCCGATGGAAAACGTGCTGTAGACGGATCTGAAGATGTTAGGATATATAACGCCTACGAAGAATACACATTTTCTGAGAATATAAAAGAGATTGTTATACATGGAAATATAACTTATTTGGGATGTGCATCAGACATGCTGACCGGTTTGGATGTCACTGCGAATCCATATTTAACAACGCTGAATTGTCCGCACAATAAATTATCAGGCATAGACATCTCAAAAAACAGATTATTGCAACGCTTTGACTGTTCAGAAAATGAAATAAGTTCACTTAACCTTTCTGCCAACTTGTCCTTATTATCTCTTTGGTGTTATCATAACAAACTAGAGTCATTAAATGTATCAAGCAATACAAATCTTGCTGCGTTAGATTGTTCTGATAACACACTGACGGCGTTGGATGTTACCAATAATCCGTTTTTAGAGCGCTTACTTTGTTACAATAACAGCCTTACTTCGCTGGACATATCCGAAAACAAAAAATTGAGCCGGTTATGGATGTACGGTAATCGTTTGTCAGATAACGAAATACAAAAAATATCCACCGCTTTAAATGAGGTGACAAGAGGAGATCTCTGGTTGTCTGATAAGGTGCCAAATGAATTGCAAACTAAACTTTCTGCCAAAGGGTGGACAGTGAGGTAACCGGAATAGGTTCTGACAGGTATTAAAAAATTTAATTATGAAATACATTCATTATAATTTTATAAAGAGAGCTATCTTCACCGTAATAGCTTTTCTCTTTTTTTCCATACAGATAAAGGCACAGTTTTCGATCACCGAGAATTTCAGGGGAAGTTCCGTTGGAAGTGACATTATCTTAGGAGGGAAAGGAACTTCTAAAGGTCGTCCTTTTACCTCCTATTTAACGTCTGGTAATGTTGATCCGGTTAACCAAGGCTGGCTCAGATTAACCAATGCTACAACAAACTTAGCTGGGTATGCATACATTAATAAAGCATTTCCAAGTACATTGGGCGTGACTGTTGAATTTGAATATAAATCATGGCGAGATGTTAATGACAGTTACAACGGTGCCGATGGATTTTCTGTTTTCTTGTTTGATGCAAAGACACCTTTTCAAATAGGTGCTGATGGAGGTGCATTGGGATATGCACAAAAATCGGGTCAAACAGGATTGCCCGGTGGATATATAGGTATCGGAATCGACGAATACGGAAATTTTGGAGCATCTACTGAAGGGAAAAATGGTGGATATTCATCAAGTTTGGTACCCAATGCAGTAACATTAAGGGGTATTGCGTCATCGAATTGGAAATATTTAGCTTCAACAGGAGTCATGCAAGCTTCAACTTCTACTAACAGTGCCAATTCTGTAGATTATAATAGTACAACTACAACTCAAACTCGTCCTAATGATGCCGCCTTTTATAGAAAGGTAAAAATCATGATTGTACCGATTAGTGGTACTACTCCACAATACAAGATTACGGTGTTTTGGGCAACTACTCCAACTGGAAATTATTCACAGTTATTGAATTATACTACTACCGATATCATACCTGATTATCTGAAGTTAGGCTTCTCTGCTTCCACCGGAGGTGGCGTGAACTATCACGAAATTAGAAACTTAGTTATTACTACGCCCGGTAATGTAAGTGTGCAAAAGAGTGTAGACAAGACAAGTCAGATTCTTGGTGGTAACCTAACCTATACCGTAAATGTAGTTAATGATACTCCATCCGCATTGGCAGGTTTGGTGCTGAATGATACAATCAAAGATGGCAATGGAAATATTTTGACTCCTGCGAATTTCTCGCTGTCTTCCATCACTTTCAACAGTAAAGGATATACAGGAAATACAGCAGAGGGATTCACCAGCGGTACGCCTAAAACTACCGGATTGACGAATCCTTTTCAGGTGAAAATGAATATGGCTGCCAAAAGCGAAGCCTCCTTTACGATTACAGGGACAATCGGCCAAACCATGCCCGGTGGTGGTACCATCAACAATAGTGTGGGCATAGACCCGTCGCCAACGGGGATTACTGATCCTGACCAGACTAACAATTATTCCAATGTAAGTACAACCGTATTGAATCCGAATTTGGATCTCGCCATACAGAAAGGTGTGGATAATAATGGTGCTGCGCGATCAAGTGGGAATACCTTTACGCTCATGGTAAATAATTTGAGTGCTATTGATAAACCGGCTAGTCAAACAGTTACCGTGCGTGATACCATCCCGACCGGACTGACTGTGACAAGTGCCATGGGAACCGGATGGACGATTACACATACAAACAATATCTATACGTTTACTCGAACAGATCTTCTAAAATCGATGTACGCCTATCCGCCTATTACGATCAATGTTACACCGGGTACAGGATATAAGTCATGGACAAATAGTGCGACCTTGGATTATGCGACGGATACGAACCCCGCGAATAATCGTAGCAGTGCTGTATTGAAGTGGTTCAATTATTGGTATGGAACCAACAGTACGGATTGGAATGTTCCGGCAAACTGGACAGCCAATTTCGTTCCAAGTGCAGGTGAAGATGTCGAGTTCGCTACAGCGTACAATAATGGTGCAAACGGTTATGGCAATGGAAAAGGTGCTGCCATCAATGACTTATACCTTGATAATGTTAACCAAAACAGCAGTGGTGGACGTATTATAGGCGATCTGATCAACGCTTCAGATAAAAACTTGGTCATTACGACCGGAAACCAACTGATCATTAACGGAACGGTGATCGACAACAATACCAGTCTTGGAACAATTGTTGTGAAAGCCGATTCTTATAATAAAGCGACGAACGGAACATTGCTGTTTTCTAACCCCACTCAAAATCAAAATGTAACTGCGATAGCAGAATTCTACAACAAGGCCTACTATTGCGATGAGTGCGGTTTGTATCGTAAGCAATGGCAGTACTTTGGTATTCCTGTACAGAGCGCTGCAACTTTTCCTGTTGATGGTGTTGCCGGAAACGAGACTGTTAACCAGTGGGTTGAACCTTATAATGTCAACAAATGGCAGACGGCTCCTTACTCGCCGGATGTACAATTTACTGCATTTCGTGGTTATGAAATGACGAATAGCTCGACGACGCTCCCAACCGGTGTCTACAGTTTCCCGGGTACCTTGTATGTTGGCAATGCAATCGTTCCTCTCACCAAAACGGCAAATGTCAATTATTCCGGAGCCAACCTTATCGGAAACTCTTATACAGCTGCAATACCCATTGCGACCGCACTGGCAACAGATATTACCGATAAGACGGTATACCTGTTTAATACGGGTACACGTGATCAATGGAGAAGGTTGAATGGAAGTCAGGTAAATGTCAGTGGGGTAGCCGGTGGTCAATATCTTGCCGTTCCATTTAATTTGGCAGGACAAATACCAAGCGGATCTTCTACCGCTTTACCTTCAATGATTCCGGCGACACATGCTTTTATGCTACTTTCAGATAAGAACACTACTTTGAATATAGACTATAGTAAACTGGTTAAGAATCAGACAATAACAGATGCTTCAGGTAATCAGATCGCAACAAGGGCGGGTACGGATGCTGTTAAAGAATCTATCAAAGTAAACAATACTTCTAAAGTATCTAAGTTGGCTTCGCTTGTGATAGATGTCGTTAGTGATAACTCTGCCGATAGAGTGTGGATATTTAGCAAACCAGGCACTACCTATGGCTTCGACAGTGGTTGGGATGGACAGAAAATGGGTGATGAAAGCAGTTCACAGCTATACGTATCCACTCCGGATAAAACGAAGTTGCAAGTGGCTACCGTTCCCGATTTTAACAGTGTATCTCTTGGTTTTGTTCCGACAACCGACGGTACCTATACCTTGGAGTTTGCCCCTTCGGATGAACTCAACAATGCTAAAATTTATCTGAATGATTTACTCACAGGTAAGAAACAGCAAATTGTAAACGGAGGAACCTACCTCTTTACAGCAACCAAAGGTGAGGCTGTAAATAGATTTTCACTGTCTTATACGGCCGGCAGTAGTGTATTTTCAGGAGATGAGGCGTTAATTCATATTACGACTGGTGACGGTGTCATAAAGATAACGAATGAAAGCGCTAATGCTTGTTCTATTTCCATATCTGATGATAAAGGGCATACCATCAGTCGCGGTGAAGTGTCGTCAAACAGTGAACAGATTTTTAGCGGTATCGCTGACGGTACTTATATTGTTCGATTACAGAATGCGAATGTAAACGATATGAGGAGTATTACACTTGGCAATTAAAGAATCATATCATTTGAAAAGTAGGATTCGGATATTCTGAATCCTGCCTTTATATCATCTCACAATATTAAAATTAACCGATGATGGAGTTTTCTCGATAGATGTCGAATATTAAGGCATCTTTAATTTTTTACACTGTGTATGAAGAATGTATTGCTCATTATTTTATCTTTCATCGTTTGTATATCCTGCTCAGAATCAGATGTTGTTCATACGAGCGGAGAAGACTATTCTGTGATTCATACGAGTAACAGTCTTCCGGCTTTCTCTGTAACAGCATCAGATGGAACAGTCTATACAGACAGGTCGTTACGTGGAACCGTTGCTGTTATCGTTTTTTTTAACACCGATTGTAGTGATTGCCGTAAAGAACTTCCACTGATAAATACAGCCTATAGGGCCCTTCTTAGCAATGAACAAGTGCGTTTTATTGCGATAAGTAGAGCACAAAATGCTGCCGATGTCGCGGCCTACTGGTCTAAAGAAGGACTTGACATACCTTATTCGGCCCAGTCAGACAGAAGCGTGTACAGCATGTTTGCCACGCAAGGAATTCCCCGTATATATATTGCAGATCCAAGTGGCAAGATTCGTTTTGTATCTTCTGATACAGATATGCCCGATGCGGCAACATTGGTGGATGCCATTAAACAATATTTACCCTCCTTATAAAGCTTTTCTTTCTTATAGTTGCATAAACAGTTTATCGGTTTTTAGACTTGTACGAATCAATCATGATGATGATGAAAAAAGAATCAATACATTCAGATAAGGCACCTGTAGCAGTTGCCCCATACAGTCAGGCGATAGAAGCAAACGGATCTATTTTCACTTCCGACCAATTGCCAATCAATCTACACAACTTGCCAAAGGCTGAAATAATGCTCATCATGATTCTTTTTTATGATTCCGGCTATCGTTGCCTGAAGCATTTTTATCAGGAAAAGTATGTAGGCACCTTCGTCATTTGTTTCCCTATGTAGTATCCTACAATCGTTTCGTAGAACTTGAAAAAGAAATAGTCACCCCGCTAGCCCTCTTTATCAAAAATTATTGCTATCCAGTAAAACTTTTCCGCTCTAACATGTGTAAGGGAAAATATCCTTAAAACTATGATTTCAGAAGTTATTCAATTGTTGAGCATTATCTTGTAAAAACAAGAAATTTTGTAATGGTTAATATCTGAAACCCAAATACAAGCCCCCATAAAGCAAAAGCGCATATAATACTTATGGGTAAAGAGAGGTAAAACTTTTAACTATTGCTGTCCGATAAAATGTGTACTTTTGCCCATAGTTACAAATTTGTTTTGTGGTAAAAGCAAAGTAATAAAAAAGGGCTGATTCCTGCAAATTGAACTGAACCCCGAAAGTTAGACACAATAACTTTCGGGGTTTTGCATGGAACAAAAAAGGAGGAAACATACCTATTCGGATCGTTTAAGGTATATGCACATGATTAAGGAAGGACACTCGTTTTGGTCCATCCATGTTAAATATGGTATTAATGCCAATATGCTTAAAGTGCTATGGCAAAAATACCAAAATCAGGGTCCTCAGTCACTCAAAGAACACGTTTATATCAGGCCTAATTATGAGTTAAAGCGCCAGATAGTTCTTGATATTGAAGAAAATCATATAACTTTGCAAGCAGCATCGTTAAAATATGGTCCCAATCCTAATTCTATAGAGCGTTGGCTTAGTCAAGCCCGTTCTCATGGAATTGAGTTTTTGTCCATAGAAAAGAAACGAGGCAGACAATCATGTATGGGAAGACAGAAGAAACAACCATTGACAGAGTTAGAGAAGTTCCAGAAGGAGAATCAAGAACTTAAGACACAGATAGCTCTGCTAAAAAAAGTGAGAGCCTTAGTAGAGGAAAGGAATGCCCGGCCAAGAGAGATTGGGCAAGAGCCATCGAAGGACTAAGGCGTGAAGGATATCCATTGCAGTATATGCTACAGTGGTTAGGAATGGCTCGTTCTGTATTCTATTATCATCGCTCACATATGACTGATAGTGATGGATATGACAGTATTAGGACAAAGATAAAGACAGCATACGAAGATAGCCATAAACGCTATGGTTACCGCAGGATATGCTTTGAATTACGTAATAAAGGAGTGCTGATAAACCACAAGACCGTGCGTAAGCTGATGCTTCAATTAGGCTTAAAGGCCATTCGAAAAAAGAAGCATTATAACTCATATAAAGGAGAAGTTGGAAGAGTCGCTTCAAATGAGATAAACCGAGACTTCAATGCAGATTCTCCCAACCAGAAGTGGACTACGGATGTGACCCAGATGGAAGTCTGTGGAACAAAAATATATCTGTCTCCTATACTTGACATGTTTAATGGAGAGATTATCTCATATACAATCTCTGAAAGTCCAAACATGAAGATGATCAAAAGCATGCTAGATAAAGCCTTTAGGAAGCATAAGGAACTGAATGGGCTTATCATGCACTCTGATCAGGGATGGCAATATCAGCACGCTATGTATCAGTCCGCGCTGAAGAAACATGACATTACCCAAAGCATGTCACGTAAGGCCAACTGCCTCGATAACGCAATGATGGAGAACTTCTTTGGACTGATGAAGAATGAACTTCTTTATATCAACGAATTCAAAACGGCTGATGACTTTAAAAGAGAATTGAGAACATATATACAATGGTACAACAATAAAATTAAGGTTAAATGGAATGAGCCCGGTACAATACCGAGCTCATTATATAGAGAATAATAGTTAACGTTTAATTTAACGTCCAACTTTTGGGGTTCACTTCAAAATTGGAACTAGCCCTAATTTTATGCTTATTTTATTTTTATCGGACAGCAATAATAAAATATTTATTTTAGAATAACGATATCTTTATTTTTGTGATCAAAAAAATATGTGAATTAGAAACTATCAATCTGTATTATGTAGCTTATACAACGTTTCCTTAATGAAGTTACAACCAAAATCATAACAATAACGATAAAAATTTGTTTTTTATTTTGTATTGTGTTTGACTTGTACTACCTTTGTCAATATGAGCAATACATTTATTCCTGATGCCAGCCAACAGAAAGTCATAGATATTGATAATGGATATCATTTGGTATTGGCGCCTCCTGGATGTGGTAAAACGCAGATATTAGCATGTCGGGTGGGGCAAGCACACGCTGCTGGAATCC
>OBMA010000729.1_pt1 | contig 19950 bp, 9 predicted proteins | sample 1539141 | NCBI WGS metagenome assembly OBMA01 (sample SAMEA3991484, study PRJEB22521) | metagenome | biome: anthropogenic terrestrial biome; feature: sewage plant; material: raw primary sludge | place: Sweden | collected 2012-09-26
AGGAAGCGGACGAAGGGCTAGCTCGAGGATTCTTGCAGCAACGGAGGAAGGAGTGTGAAAAATCGTTAAGGTTCTCGCGGTTTGCACCGCGTTGCGTTCGAGACACCAAAAAAATGTATACTTGCAGATTGTGCTGATATGCTAGTTTAAGCCCAAGCGGTCTGGTTGTTGGCTTCTTGCTTTCTGATAATTACTTAATATTAATACCTCAAAATTACGCACTTGGAAATATAATACAGGCGTACTCCTTTTGTATTTGTCTTTCATCTGCACTTGACTTCAGCTTTCTTTACTACTGCTCTATATACAGTAATCTGTTTACACTCATCATCAAATAACTGAAGGAGAGCTACGGCAAAATACTTGTTTGTTGTCATATTATTGCTATTGTTGTTTTTTCCGTGCTGACACAATAGGATTCATTTTACCAGGCTAAACACATAGCCACCACCGCTCGCTACTACTTCCACTCACTCTTAATCAGCATGTTACAGCAGGGTTCTTCCTCGAGGAGGAGTTTGCATGGTAATGATTTTCACACGCTCACGTCTCCTTCAAGGAGAGACTCTTTGAGTATTCCTAGGGCTGTGGACGCTAGATCTGCGTCCACGATTGATCTGTTCTACATACCGGATGCTACCGTCTCAAGGAGGCACTCTACTCTGGTGGCTAATAGATCAGACAATAATGGTAATGGCGCACCGATGCGTCAGTACAATAAACCTAACTTTGCTTCCTCCTCGACTTCATCTCTGCCCTCAACTAGAAACCGTCCCTCTCGCTACGATAACATGAATATGAATATGAATATGAACATGAACATGAACATGAACATGAACAACCACACTACCAGTGATCACAATGCGCATCCGCAATATCGTTGTAGACCAAACCCGTCCAGACGCCACTCCTTAATGACCATTCCCGAAAAGTACTCTGGTAGTCGCTATAGTCTCCGATCATCCCCGCCTACCTACTCTAATCCACGTGTTAGAAAGGAACTTACTCCTTTCCAATTACAAAGAAAGCAGATGAAAAGCGCTTTTCAATTCCCCAACGGTGAAAATTTCACGCCAAGAAACCAGATAGCAAGGCTTCCGCCATCTTCGACTTTTCCCGACTCTCCTTCTAGTTCATCGTTGCCTTTGACCCAGGCTGGAGGCTCATCTTCCACAGATAACGATTCCATTGCCACTGGCACGAACAATCGTTCTCCTCAACAAACGAAAGCTGCTGATGCTAATCAGAAATCTGAATCCGAGTCTCCAAAGGCAATTAGATCAAATTCTAAAAAGATATCTCGTTTCTTCAGGAAAATCTGGTCGTCCAAGTCATCAAATTCTGCAGATTCCGTAGAAGAGAATAGCAAAACAAAGCAGAAAAGGAAAAATCCGGAGAGAGTTGTACCAGAACCGATAACGTCCCTTGACCAACCGGTTGAAATTATAAAACAGAGTTTTTCAACCGTTAACAATCACGAAACGGCTGTACCTTCAATTAAGGACTCTGGCATAGTACAAGAATTGACAGCACTCGGAGATAATAACAGGATACCAGTTCTTCCACCCCCTAGGTCACCAAACAGACCTACACTGTCTGATAAACGAACTACAAAGTTATACTACTGTAGTCAAGATTCGTCTAATGAAGATATTGCTCCAGAGGAAAAGAGCACCGTTTTCTTAAAGCGTTTGCAGGATGAATGGTCTACCGTGTATTTAAACAAATTGCCTTTGACTGCTTCTGTGCCATCTTCTCTCTCTACCACTACTGATGCTGCGAACTCTTCGTTCATAAACTCTTCAATATCATCGCCGGCTCCTTCTTCTTCGTCCTCGTCATCGTTGGTTTCCCGTGGACCAATGCAATCCATATCTTCTTCGCCAACACCTGCCCCTTCTTCAGGGTCATCGAAATCTAAAAATGCCGTCAAATCCTTACGCTTTGCGGATGAGATTTATGTAAACGATACGTGGTCCGCCGCGGACTATTGCAGGTGTGATAATACCTTTTTGAATAATTTCTCTAAAGGAAAGAGCCAAGACATTACCAATCCTTCTACTTTTGTCGGTAATAATCTCTCATCCACAAAAAATATATCCAATATTGAAATCAAAATGGAGGTGAATGAGTTCAAAAGAAAGGAAATGCGCGTTCACCAGGATAGCGCTAAGTATACACATTACTACTTATAACGGGTTCATCAAGCTTTTTTCTTTCTTGAGACTCTGTTGTATCTCTTTATATATTCTATTTTATTTTATATGCATCGAACTTTTTACGTAAGATAAATACTTACTACATTTTGGATAATTGTTTTAACAGGTTAATTTCTATAATCTATTTTTTATCTGCTCTTATAGCATTCAAATATTTGCAGCGGTAAAAAATTATGGTTAAGGCCCGCACGACTGTAAAAATAGCGCGTAAGATTTCCCTGAAGAGCGATGAGTTTTAACATTTAAAAGATATGTCTGAGATCAATCGCTTTTTTACCAGCTACCTAACTTTATAACCCTAACCGCTAATTAGAATTTTTTACAGTGATTATCTAAGAGTGTTAATGAAGTTTTTATTGATGGATGCTTGCTTAACGCGGGGGCTCGAAAATTACTTAATCACATTTTTATCGCCTATGGACATACTGATAGGGAATATTTGAATTATATCATTTCGAATAATGTTCAGAATATAGTGCTGTGGTAATAATCTTAAGATGATAAATTTTAATTCACATAAAAAACTGTAATACCAATGTAGGTATTTACATCGTAATTTCTGGGGATCTCGTACAGGTTTACATGCCCCATTATACCAATAACAAAATGGGAGAGATTTAAAAATGGACTGTTCAACCAGTGGTGGAATGTAAAGGTGAAGGGCTATTAATCATACAAATACTTTGAAAACTTCTTTAAATAATGTCATAAATCTTTACATTGAACTAGGATGATAAAAGTGAGCTTAACGCCCAATAAATCCCACTGAACCAAAAATATGAGTAAGTAGTAGTACATTACGATACAGGTCGATTCACCCTTCTCCGGTATCTGTCACCTAGAAAACTTACGAACCGCAATGTTAAGGCAAATTCAAATCTAACAAATGAATTTCACTGTTGTTATGTTTGCATGCATCTAGGTGCGTTGTGGTCCACGAGATAACAACCTTAATGTCTCTTGGTTGATCACTACTTTGGCAGCGATCTTAATTTGTTTATATATTTTGACTTTATTGATTACTTGTTTAAATGAGTTGCTTGAATTGTTAACGAATTTACAATATTCGGGGCCCTAAAAAATTCATGAATTTAATCCGATATAGTGTAACGGCTATCACATCACGCTTTCACCGTGGAGACCGGGGTTCGACTCCCCGTATCGGAGTATTCGTTATATTTTTTCAATCGCTTACGATCAAAAGCTTTGAAAACATTTTTTTTACCGTGTAATGTAATTTTTATTTCGATATCAGATTTATGTATGCATGAAAATTATAGAAAAAGTTGAAATTACACATAAGTTTATTTCGTCATGGTATCAATATCACCATTTCTTAAAAGATCCGCCACCTCTTTGGCAAAAAAATCTGTGAAGACATCCAAGTACATTACGTCTGCGACTTGATCCTTAGCAAACTTTCCATTTTCTGCCAATTCAGTTATAGTTTCATAATATTTGGAATATGATTGTGTAATTAACTCTTGCACAGCGTCTAATAAATTAGTAACAATCTCTTGATCATCGATATAGTTCAATATCTGTTCATATATTCTTGGTAATCTGGCCTTTATATTTTCTCTTAATTTTACGTTTTTGCTTAACAGATCTTCATCACTATTGATATCTAAAGTGTCATCAATAAGCTCCAAAGAAGTGCTTTCAGTAAAATCTTTAATGACGTTTCTCAATTCAGATATGAGTTCCGTACGGGCGTCCACCATATTGTTTACAACTTTTGGAACCAGCTCTCTTGCCAGGGTCAATATTGAAGATGACTTTGTCTTTTTCAAAACGTTTCTACCATTTTCTTTAAGTGATTTGAAAAACCCCTCAGCACCAGAAAAATCCAGATAAGTTTCATTAACTGTATATTGAATATTAAAGTTCTGTATGGAATCACGTAACATCAACAAATTTTTTAGGTACGCTAATGAAATATCTAAGTTGTTAAAATCAGATTTTCCCGCTGAAGATTTGATAACCATATCATAGGCATTTCTCAAGGATACAATACAGTCGTGGACTACATGGTGAGCTAAATCATCAAATACCACAGAATTGATCATTTCATAAATTTTGGACAATAAAGCCAAAGTCTTTAACAAGGGCGGATAATATGTTTGCAACTGTGAAATTTTATCAGTAGATTCTTCTGAATCAATACATTTATCGTCTGCATCATTAGGGGATATGGGCAATATGCTTCTATTCTTGAAAGAAGATAAATAAGATTCTAACAAGGGATCTGGATTGTCATCACTAGTAGTAGCATCTTCGTTACCCCCTTGTAAGCTGGTCTTCGATTTTCTCCTTCTATTTGAAATCATGAAAACGTCCCTAGTGGGCCTATAGCTCAAAATATTTTGTTGGACATATATTTGCACTCTTAAAATTAATCTAGCCTGCACTTTTTGGACAATCGGTTCGAATAGTTTATCATACTGAATGTCGGTAAACTGCTTCACGTATTCTTCTGAACCTTCTTCAAATTCATAATATGGAGCAAACAAAGTCACTGAGTCACACAAAGTACAAATATCTGTCTCTTTCAAAACTCTGACTCTAATGGAGTCATAAAGGGGTTCACATAACTGTAAGAACCACTGATTAATCTTGAAACGACATTCCTTTTCAGGGAAAAATTCTACGAAAAGTTTGTATTCGTCCGCGCATAACTGCTGAAAATAAACCTTACCGTCTTGAATGAATTTGACCAAGCCCTGGTCCTTATCTTTAACAACAATTTCATCAATGTGTGACCAAATGACCGGAGTTAGCAGTCTTAAACGTGTTTGGAAATAGTGGTTGAAACACTCGTAAAGAATGGAATTCAGTTCATCGTGATACTTGTTGTAGGCTTTTTCGTTGCTTCTCTTAACAATTTCCGAAACCTGAGTTTTGAAAGTATCAGCTATAGTATAGAATTTACTGTACAAGAAGGCGTCTCTTGTAGTCGACGGCAACCCAGTTAACGAATTTTTGTTTTTGGTTTTATCCAAAATTTCTTGATTTGTTTGTTTCAACAGATTCGTTAAAAAGTGAGATATCAATTCACAGGCTCTGATCAAGCATTGCTTGAACTTGATTCTGTACGCTGCTGCATCCTTGAGGTCACTATTCTCATCCAAAAAACGTAAAGACTCGTCGATAGTCGCCAACATCGTCGTAAAGGAGCTCTTCTTGACAATAGCGGGAGAAGTGGCATGGTTCAAGCGACGCATTATAGGGTCCAAAACTTCAAAATAATGGAGAGCTTTAGGGATTGACTCAGTTAGATTGCTTAATTTAGACTGCTTTTCATAGATCGTCTTCGTTTCCTCAATGAAAGCTCCAGTATCCTGAGAGATTTTCCGAAATTTCTTGATGGAACTATCCAATTGATCGTTAACCTGGCGTGTTTGATCCAGAACAACTTTATACTCGTCTATCTTAATGTTTAACTGGTCCAAATAGGTAGTATAATACAAATACTTGTTTGTCTTTTTTACATCCGCAGAAGTCGTAGCTTCAGAACCATTAACCTCTGAACAACCTTCTGAGACATCAGTTCTTTGCAGACCGTCAGAATTTTCCACAGCCAAAGACAGCTTTTTTAGCTTATCAAAAAGGTACGAATCGTCCAGTAAACCCACTATGGTCTGAGCTTCTGGTATAGTCGGATGAGACGCAATATCTCGAACCAATGAATTCTTTCTACTTCTCGCCATCTTTGGATGTGTCGATAATTCGTGCAATATTGGGTAAAACAATTCATGCTGGGAGTATTTATTGCGTGTCTATAAAGCCAAGACTTTACATAACAATGGACGCAACGACTGCCGTTATACAGGGTAACCTCAATTTGCGCCTCTATATTCTATATTAATACTACTTATGATCCATCCGCAGCTGATACTTAGAGTTACGAGGCAGAGCATCGAAAAATCTGAGCCCACCATTAAGTTGCAATATAAGTACGAATTTTCCTGCTCTTCTCTCGTCTTTGGATTACTGTATTCATTGATAAATCTCTATTATTTTTTTCAGTTTTTCACTTTCTTTTCGAGCGATGGGAACGGCAAATCACGAAAATTTTCTGTCAAGGTAGAAAGTAATGATGTGTTAATACTATCGAAAAGCTGTGGAATTGAAGAGCCCAGCCCAAAAAGTCTGCATGAATAGCGTAAAAAGAGTAAAGCTAAATTCAAATATGTCCAAACAAATATGCACGCATTCCGGATCTTTTCACGCGGACGAGTCGTTGGCGGTATACATGTTAAGGCTACTACCCGAATTTAAAGATGCTAAATTGGTTAGATCAAGAAATCCCAAGGACTGGGAGGCTAGTGACATTCTAGTGGATGTAGGAGCTCAGTATGACGGCGTGAAATTTTTTGACCACCACCAGCGTGGATTTTTCGAAACTTTCAACGAGAAATACAAGACTAAGCTCTCAAGTGCTGGTCTGATCTTCAAACACTACGGTCGTGACATTATCAAAACAATTTTGAACGACAAGGTCAGCAGCTCTGATTTAGATCTGCTCTATGACAAGGTATACAAACAATTTGTCGAGGCACTGGATGCAAACGACAACGGTATTAGCAAGTACACGATTCCTAAGGATTCCAACTTGGAACCGAACTTCAGGGATAACGCCATCAGCATTCCCGGGATTATTTCAGGTATGAATCCTAACTGGAACGAAGACACTTCCGATGAGTCTTTTGACAGATGCTTTGCTCGCGCAAGTGAGTTTATCGGTGGGGTCTTTGTCACATTGGTAAAAGGCTACGGTCAATCGTGGTTGCCAGCCAAGGCCCTTGTGGCGCAAGCCATTGATGAAAGAATGGATGTTGATAAGAGTGGCAAAATCATTGTCTTGCCCCAATTCTGTCCATGGAAGGAGCATCTATACGAGCTGGAAAGAGAGAAGAACATTGAAAAGCAAATCGAGTTTGTTCTCTTCACAGACTCTTCAGGTGCCTGGAGGGTATCTACTGTACCAATCAACTCCACCTCCTTCCAGTTTAGGAGAGGTTTGCCGGAGCCATTAAGAGGCCTCAGAGACGAAGAACTGAGCACCAAGAGCGGTGTGCCAGGATGTATCTTCATTCATGCAGCAGGTTTCATTGGAGGTGCCAAGTCCAAAGAGGCTGTATATGAGCTGGCTAAGATGTCTTTGGCCTAGTCGGGAGCAAGCGCTCAGTCAGGTCCCTTATCTATTTAATAATATTTAACAATTCCACTATTTATTCTGTATAGTAAGTAAATCTTTAATGCAAGCAAAAATCTTCCCGCCGCGAATCCTGAAACATATTCCCCTCGGTGAAACACGCTCTTGAAAATGACCTGAGAACACAAGATATCAGACGGCTCTTGTTGCACAAAAAACAAAAACAAAAGAAGCAAGCTACGTTGCAGCCACTGGTACTGTCTGCTAACTCAAACATTCTTTTTCATTTTTAATATACAGATTTCGTATTCTCCCGTTCCCGCTATACGCAATTTTCTTTCTTTTTTTTCCCTCTTTGGTTAGGAGACTGCAGATCAGTCCCATTTTTTCCAACAGAACAAACAAGCAAACGTTTCAGTTTAAAAGAACACACGGTCGTCGTGTCTTTTCTGGATAGACACAAAAAAAAACAAATAACGAAGCAGGAGTCTAATGAAAGGTCTTCTCTGGTCTAAGAACAGGAAATCTTCAACGGCCAGTGCTAGTTCAAGCTCAACTTCCACGCCTCATAAGACAACTACTGCGTCTACAGCATTGTCGTCGTCGCCGTCATCATCCTCTCAAACTATTCGAAACTCGACAAGCGGTGCTTCTCCATACATGCATTCCCACCATCACCATGGCCAGGGACACAGTCACCACAGAGGGGAAGACAACAACAGAGATAAGAGAAAAAGCTCCGTATTTCCACCCTCCAAGCAGTACACATCCACTAGTTCCAGTCAGGTGAACTTGGGGATGTATCATTCGGATACTAACACCAGATCTTCTAGAAGCATAGCCTCTACGCTAAAAGACGATTCTCCGTCTGTCTGCTCCGAAGATGAAATAAGCAATTCTTCTAGCCAGAAGTCCAATGCCCAGGATGAGACTCCCATTGCGTACAAGAAGAGTGCGCATTCGAAAGACTCATTGTTGCCTTCACGTTCCTCGTCTTTATCACCTCCTCAGTCTCGATGTAGCACTGGAACTACGCTAGAGAAATCGTTGAACACTTCAGGTATCAGTAACAATAGCGGCACTAATAATAACAATAGCAATAATAACAACGATAACGAGCAAAAGCAAAGAAATGTTATCCACTTAAACTCTGAAAACTATGATACAACTGTTTTTAAGACTGGATGGGTTAATAAGTCCCATGGCCAGACTGTTGCTACAAACTATAATAGCTCAATGACAGCCCCTTCCTCTTCCTCTTCGTCCTCCTCTCAGAATCTCCGTAATGATGCGTATTCTAGAAACAGGGAAAGCAGGTTTTATGGGAACGACGGTTCGTCTTTAAAAAATGATGACAGCAGTAGTACTACGGCCACTAACAGTGGCAATGATGTGGCCTCAGCAAGAAGCAGCATGGCTATAGATCCTCAAATGCTAGTACCTGATTACCGTCTTTATAGGGCTCAATTGAAAGGTTGCGTTCTCAACCTTTACAAAAGTGGTTTGAATAGTAACATTAAGTTTTTTGATCCAACTTTACCAGCTTCAAATAGTAGTATAGCAAATGAAAATCATCGACAGAAAAAACAACAAACAAACAGCCAAGCACAAGCGGAAGCTCTGCACCAAAAGCAATCATTTGGCCAAATGGGTGAACCTATTACACTGGACCTGAAGTATTTATCTGAAGTTTACCCGCACCCAGATTTAAGACAAGACAGTGATGGTAAAATTATATCAGGCACAATAGAAAGTTTATGTCACACAGTCCTATTTTACCCCGGTCCAAAGCAATCGGACGTACCTAATGAGAAATCATTATCTAAGACACATAGAGCTGTTATTAATCTGTTATTGATGTTTCCATTACTAGATCATTTCATTAAGTTTCTAAAGGTATTCAACCAATTCGGTCTTTCTTTTACCAAGAATAAATCAAGGTTGACAAATAATTCCACACAATTCTACAACATATCCCCTGCTGTCGATGACTCCATGACTCAAAGATTAGCTTTAACTGCTAAAACAATCCTTGATGTATTTCCGGGATTTTTGCTGGATGAACCAATGCTTAAGACTATAATTTCCTTATTAGATACTATATCTTCGCATAACGATGAAATTTCCAACAATTTGAAAATTAAAATCGCCAATAAACATAACGAATTAATGAAACTTACCGCATTCACTCGATCTCTTCCAATGGCAACATCATCTACACATGAATTAGAGATTATATTGGATCCAAGTCATTTCCTGTCTTTAGACATTACAACATTGGCTGATGAAGTTCATCATATCAATTTAAAGTTTGATAAAGTATGGGCACCGAAATTTGACTATTCTCTGCTGTATGATTCGAAGTTTATTAATCGAAGAATCGTCTCGTTAAATCCATTGGTATTCAACAACGACCAAAATATCCATTTTCTTGGAAGGCTACTAGTATTACATTTATTTCCAACAAATCCTGAGTTTAGTAAAAAAGTGACTCCAAAAGTGAGAGCTGAGTTATTAGATAAATGGGTCCAAATTGGCTGTAGATTTGAACATTTAGGAGACATGGTATCATGGCTAGCTGTCGCCACTATCATTTGTTCAATTCCTGTACTAAGGTCATCTTCATGGAAATATGTTCCTGATCAGTCATTGAAAACTATTTTTAAAGATTGGGTTCCTACCATTATTCAGTTAGAGAGGCGACAAAGGACATCTAAATCTACAAGTAGTGTTTTCATACTCGCTCCTCCAAATCTGGATGACGACTTTACGAGAGCTAACGTGATTTCTTATTTTGGCGATTTATTAATTCATGCTGATGATTTACCATCTGATACGAAATTCAAGTACTTGGAAAAGAAAATTAACAGAACAAAAAACGCTTTTCATAAATGGCAACAAAGATTACAAGCAATCGACTCTACGAGACATAAAACTAGTTCGACAGAAAACGTCAGGGATAATGAATCTCCTAACAACGTTGTTTATCAGCTCTGGAAATTTCATTTATCACAACCTCCGTTGAACATTGAAGGAATAATGAAATTAAGTGTCCAACACGAACCTCCAATAATCGACCAGAAAGCGTATTCTACTATTGGTTCTCAAAGGAGTGCTTTAGTAACTGGAAGTTATTTACCCATTTTATTCAATGAACTATTCCCAAATTATTCACTATTTCCTAAGAATACATTAGTGGGTGCTGCCAGTGATGCGAAATTGCCGCCTCCAAGATCATCCGCGCGCCTCTCAAAATCACTTTCAATCAGTGAACCAATTCCAATAGCTTCAAACAGTCACACTACGGGCTCATTAACAGATGATGCTATGTCCGCAAAAAATGATAATAATAAAGTTACAGGTGTTGGAAAAATTGACGGACCTGTGATCAAAGAGATGTCGTCAAAACAATCAAATAAACAGAGACTATTAAAATCTGTGAGAGATGTTTTTAATATTGACATGGATGTGTTTCATATATCAGATGAGTTAGTATTTAAATCGGTATACGATAATGATGGTAAATCCCGTCCTGCTAGTATGGTCATAGAAACACCAAAGAGATTCTCACAACACTCTTCCATGCTTATTAATAATCCAGCTACTCCAAACCAAAAGATGAGAGATTCCTTGGATACCACTGGAAGACTAAGTAAGACATTAGAAAATATGGACTTTTTCAACAATATTGGTCAAGTATCAGATTCACTAAAAGAATCGATTATTCGTGTCGTATTGAAATCGTCGTCGCTAGAAAAGATTTTTGATTTACTGGTATTAACTTCAAATATCTTTTCAAAATTGGTAGACACTAAAGACCTTGAGAATTATTACTATCATCAAAGACAAAGGGGTCATTCTACCAGAGGGCTTTCCGATGATAACATAGGACTACTAGATTATGCATTCGTTAAACTAACTATGGACAATGATATTTTCACAGAAACATTCTTCAACACTTATAAAAGCTTTACTACTACAACTACGGTATTAGAAAATATGGCAAAACGGTATGTTGGTGCAAAGAGTTGCAGCGTGTCAATTTCCAAGATTTTAGATCGCAGTGATGATTCTAAAATGAAGATAAATGAGGATACAAATTTGGTGTCCTCTTCATTATACGACCAAAATTTTCCTGTTTGGGATATGAAAGTAACTGACGATGAAAACATAAACCTTATTTATATGGCAAAAATCCAAATCGGCGCCGCGGAAGCTATACTACATTTAGTGAAAAATCATTACTCTGACTTTACTGACGATTTATGTAACAACTCTACTCTATTGGATATTATAAAAATAATGGAACAAGAAGTATCCACTGAATGGCCTACGCGAATTGCAAACTCAAAGTTACAAAAAAGCCTACCAGAAAATTTTGTGATTGAAACAGAAAATTTGTTGACTACGTTAACTGATCTATTTCATGGTATTAAATCAGCATACCAAAAGCAACTATACAGACCTATTGGTGTCAATAGAACTCAGAAGAGAATAACTGACATTTTGAATTCCTTTAACACATTCTCTTTTACAGATCTTAACAACATCATTGATGATCCTTCCTTTAGCGATGACATGATTAGATCTTTTCAAAAGTTACACTCAACCAATTACGAAGATATACTAGAATGGATCTACCAGTTAGATAACTTTATTTCTAAGAAGTTCAATTTAGTTTCTAAGAAAGATTGGATAGTTCTTTTCCAGGAGTTGGAATTGCTTTCAAAGGAATCTCTGGTCTCCTTTTTCAATTATCCGCTACATTTTAAGTCAAGCAAATTGATAAACCCCGGATATTTGCAATTGCACGAGTTTGAAATTTCCAATCTTTTTACTTGGATTTCTACATTGATTCTTAAGGATGATAATGGTACGGAGAGTCTTTTTTTTGAAAAACTACCACAATCTATAAAATTGTTAATAAAGTTACACACGAGTCTAACTACGTTTTTCGTGATGGAAATTTCAAACGTCAACAAAAGCAGTAGTGAAAGGTTAACTACTTGTAAAGTTATATTACAAATTTTGAACTACATCCGCTGGAAAAACGGAAGTTTGGATTTATTTGATTCAGAGGAGGATGAAAGTCCTCATGCTATTTGTCCACACATTCCAGCTTTTATTGAAACTGCTATTGCGCATGCCATAATATCACCAGAGTCTAGAAACTATGAACTTTCGTGGATCAAAGCTTCTGAAAAACTTTCGGACCCTACTAAAGGAACCCAAAATCTAAGGTCTATTAGTAACGTTTTAGAGAAGATAGATGACATACATATAAAGAGATTCATTGAGATTGATGATGTATTCAGCAAAAACTGCAAGAATTTATGCCCCTGCCCTGGTTGGTTCATTTCAAGGTTACTAGAAATATCTCAGTTTGTCCCTAACATGAGTATCACTAATTCGAAACTTATTAATTTTGACAAAAGGAGATTTGTTAACAACATAATATCTAATGTCTTGGATTTAATTCCGAACGAAAGGGAGTTTCCACTTGACATTGAAATGAGTGACGAAAATCCTTCGAAAAGAACTACATTTGGCCGCATTTTGTTCAATAATTTTGAAGATGTTAATAAAGTATACAGAAAGAAGACTAAAAAAGTATCAGAATCAGAAGCCATATCGGAGAGATTTCAAGAGCAGGGAGTATTTAATGAAATACTAGTCAATGAAATTGAAAAAATAAAGAGGGAAGCTAGAAAATTAGAGGTTTTACTCGATCAAGAAAAGATCTTGAAGAACTCTGCTGCTTTACATCAGGCCGTTCCGAAAAAGAATAGGAAGTCTGTTATTATCTCAGGTACTCATAGTGACAACGATCATAGCTATAATATCAATAAGAACACCGGTCAAACGCCTTCTCTAGGTAGTGTTATGGAAAGCAATAATTCAGCAAGGAATAGAAGAGATTCAAGGGCCTCCTTTTCCACAAATAGATCATCAGTAGTGTCAAATTCCAGCCATAATGGTGTTAGTAAAAAAATAGGTGGATTTTTCAGAAGACCATTTTCAATCGGTGGATTCAACACATCCAGTTCTAATTATTCACTCAACAGTATATTATCGCAAGAAGTTTCAAGTAACAAATCCATTCTACCAAGTATACTTCCAGAGGTTGATTCCATGCAACTACACGACTTAAAACCTAGTTATAGTTTGAAGACCTTTGAAATCAAGTCAATAATGGAAATAATCAATCACAGAAACATTCCGGCTTACTACTATGCGTTCAAGATAGTTATGCAAAATGGCCATGAATATCTGATTCAAACGGCTAGTTCTAGTGACCTCACAGAATGGATAAAAATGATCAAGGCTTCCAAGAGATTTTCATTCCATTCGAAAAAATATAAAGGTAAAACTCATAATAAGATATTTGGGGTACCATTAGAAGACGTTTGTGAAAGAGAGAATACCTTGATACCTACAATTGTTGTGAAATTGCTGGAAGAGATTGAGCTGCGTGGGCTAGATGAAGTGGGATTGTACAGAATTCCTGGTTCCATCGGCAGTATAAATGCATTAAAGAACGCATTTGACGAAGAAGGTGCAACAGATAATTCCTTTACATTAGAGGACGATAGATGGTTTGAAGTGAATGCGATCGCAGGCTGTTTTAAGATGTATTTAAGAGAGTTACCAGATTCTTTATTTTCTCATGCTATGGTGAACGACTTTACCGATTTGGCGATTAAGTATAAAGCACATGCAATGGTAAATGAAGAATACAAGAGAATGATGAATGAGTTACTCCAAAAGTTACCTACATGCTATTACCAAACTTTGAAAAGAATTGTATTTCATTTGAATAAAGTACATCAGCATGTTGTAAATAATAAAATGGACGCATCAAACTTGGCTATTGTATTTTCCATGAGTTTTATAAACCAAGAAGACTTAGCCAACAGCATGGGGTCCAGATTAGGTGCAGTTCAGACAATCCTGCAAGATTTTATTAAGAATCCAAATGATTATTTCAAGCAATAAACAATTTTCGTGGTAAATGTATACAATCCACTGCTGAGAGAGAAAAAAATTGGTCCCGCCTATCGAGGGTTTGAGTTTTATATTTTTATATTTACAGAGAGATATAGAGCCTTTATTTATTTTTTGTTATTAATGAAGTTTGATTTGTGAACAATTTTGATCTTGGAATTCTGCCTCTTCTCCTTGAAGCTTTCTTGTAACTTCTTCTCATTATCTTGCATCAATTGCCTTCTTTCCGCCTGATCTCTTGCCTTTTGAATGTTATGTTTTAATGATTGGAAGATGCCCATGTTCTCTGTGGGGGAAGCGCCAGCGATGGGAGTCCTTGGTTTAGCTACTTCTGTTATCTTCAGTTTCGAACGAACCCATTTGTTTCTCAAAATCATTGTCTGTAGGACGGAGAAGGCACCATTAAAGGCAAAGTAGAGGACCACAGCGGACGATAAGTTCATTGTGGCCGGTATAGAAATGATCGGTAGAATAGTGAAAAGACGCTTCATGGGAGAACTGAATTGTTGAGCACCAGTCTCACCCCCCAGCCTTGTAAATGAGATGAACACAGCGGCAGTGATTACTTGCAAACCTAAGTAAGGGTCTGCTTGAGTCAAATCTGTAAACCAAGCGACACCTTGATTAGCGAACCCATCTACTGGGTAGTTAACCATGTGTCTCAATGCGTTGAAAAACCCAAGGGCGATTGGAATTTGTAGCATGGGTGCGGCCAGCCATCTGTTCTTAATGCCGTGCGAGGAGAGCAGTTTTTTCCTTTGCATGGCGACTAGCTGACCTTGTTGCAAATCTGTAGTGGACATTAGCTTATTATTCAAGGCGTCCAGCTCGGGCTTGATATGGGAATTTCTAGCAACAGTATCAGAGGACTTGACATAGAGGGGAAACATCAGGCATCGAATGAGGATGGTGGTGGCCGCGATAGTTCCCCACCAAGGCAACCCAGAGTAAACATGAACGGCCTCCAAGACGTGTTGGATAATGTCCGAGGGCCAGTACCAGGTTTGGGCCAGGCCAATGCTATTTAAGTACCCTATATGGGAGGACAACTCGCCCACTGTTTGGGTCGTGTTAGCGATAAGGTCCGAAGTAGAAGCGGAAAGAGAAGGAGCTGAAGAGGTTAATTCATCGATGGAAGGCAACTGGGTTTGGATTTCCGAGACATCGTTGGCATTTGGGCCCGTCGAATTAAATCTTTTGGCCTGAAAAGAGATCCATGACGGATGGGGCCGGGGCAATACTATGGTTCGAGCGGTGGCCAGTCTGGAAGAGACAGCAAACCTTGACGTGACGAGTCGAGAGGTGAGTTTGAACATCGTCGGGGAGGTTATTCTGTGGCTCCGCTTGTACGTGAACAGATACGTATAGAGGGCGAGCCACTGGTTAAATTTTTCATGGCTCGGATTACTTCCGTACTGCTGGCTAAAATCGAAATCTCGGCCTGCTGAGAGTGTTTTGAGCAATCAAGGGAACATCTGAACGTGGAAGAGCAGACGAGGCATTAGCTCGAACATAAGAACGGAACACGTTATGTTGACTATCACGAAGAGACTGGTGACCACCGATGTGCGGTCGCGAATACTGTTAAGCAGTTTAAACGGGAAAATGTCCGATGCACTGGCGCTGCTGCGTCAGCAGCAGCAGACCAGCGTGGATGTGGAGCTGCTGCACACGATGCTAGCGCGAGCCGCTGCGCTTGCCCATGCCGACACTATAGCATACATGTGGTATCAGCATGTGATGCCACGCCGGTTGCCAGTAGAGGGCCGCCTGCTATGTGAAATGGCTGGCGTAGCATTGTACCAGGACAGGCTCTTCTTACCCGCGCAGTTCCTCCAGCACTACCAGGCGATGAATCGCGATCGTCGCACCAGCCCAGAAGATGAACTGATTGAGTATGAGCTTAGACGGATTAAAGTCGAAGCGTTTGCGCGTGGCACAATGCACTCCACGGCGCTCAGGGAAAAGTGGAAGGTATTCTTGCAGGAGATGGATACGCTACCAGGGCAGCCGCCATTAAGGCTGCGCGACTTCCCGCAAATGACCAAGGCTATGGGCATAGCATTGACGCAGCAAGATGAGCAAGCAGCTGCCCTGGCGTTGTTTGGACGACAGCCCCTAGTGATAAAGAACGAATGGTCACTACCGCTACTACTGGCTGGTGTCCTTTGGCATGTTCCCGGCCCAGCGCAGGCGCGACGTGTGCTGGCGGAGTTCCGTCAAAGTTATCGCGGGCTGCCGCTGCTGGATGCCGAACTAGTGATAAAGAGAAGAGGATTTGAAATCAACACATAAATCTGGGTGGAGCATCGCTGTAACAAGGAACAACGCGTGCTAGCAAGCGGTAATGAAATACAAGGAAATCAATTTCTTCAAGGGCCATCCGAGCTCGAGGTTGCTGCCTCGAGAAGCAGTAATTCAAGCGACTGCGGCTATATTGGGCCCGGAGACCAGGGAGTACGATAACGACCCCTGTAACAGGCATCCGCTGACGTACGGTTCGGACGAAGGTGCCCTGTGGGTGCGAGAGCAGATTTGTACGTTCCTGAATGATCAGCTGTTTAAGTTCGAAAATGGGGCTCGGAGCAGGACACGGGCAGACTATTTGAATCTGAATAGCGGCGCTTCGTATGGCATGCTGAACATCCTTCTGCAAACAACCTTGCCACATAACGGGTATACCAGGCAGGCGTTCATCATCACGCCAACATATTTCTTGATCAACAATTGCTTCACAGATGCGGGATTCAAGGGGAAAATGACCGCCATCAACGAGCAGGGCCACGACTCGATTGATTTCGAGTCGTTGATTTCTGCCCTTGAGCAGCACGAGGCGGAGCCGCAGCCCCATAGCACCACAGAGATGATTCAGGGGCCAAAGTTGACCAAGAAGGTCTACAGGTACGTTATGTACTGCATCCCGACGTTTGCAAACCCATCGGGAAACACATACTCGCTTGAGACCAGACGCAGACTTATCGACATCGCTCGGAAGTACGACATGCTGATAATCACTGATGACGTGTACGATATTCTAGATTACACGACGCCCTCGGATGAGCTGCCCTCTCCGCCCCTAAGGATGGTGCACATAGACAGAAGTACAGCGCCCTCCGGTGAGGACTCGTTCGGGAATACAGTGTCCAACGCAACTTTCTCCAAGCTGATCGCCCCTGGGCTCAGATTTGGATACCATGAGTCAATCAACGCGAATCTCGCCAGACAGCTATCTAAAGGTGGTGCAAACGTCTCTGGCGGAACTCCCTCACAACTGAACTCCATGATCGTGGGTGAGATGCTGCGTAGTGGTGCCGCCCAGAGATGCATTGCACATCTGAGATCCGTATACTCCGAGAGGGCCACTGTCTTGACCTCGGCGCTTAAGAAATACATGCCCCTAGGAACCGAGATTATGCCATTGAAGGGCGGCTATTTTACTTGGATCACTCTCCCACCAGCGTACAATGCCATGGAGATATCCACTATTCTTGCCAAGAAATTTAATGTCATCCTTGCCGACGGCTCCAATTTCGAGGTCATCGGCGATGAGAAAAACTGGGGTCAGTCATGCTTTAGGCTCTCAATTAGTTTCTTAGAGGTTGATGATATCGACAGGGGCATTGAGCTGTTTGGTGCTGTTTGCAAATCTCATGCGATCACCAATAACATAATTATGTAGAAGGAATACGTATATAGATGAACGGTAATAAGAGGGTAATTTTTCTACGGGCAAAGGCAAGGAAGAAAAAGAAAAAGAAAGAAAAAAATATAATGTGATAAAACAAACAAGCAGCGAAAAAGCGAAAGGGAAGAGAAGTGTTTCTAGAGAAGAAAGTCATTTTAATAGTAAGTCAGACTCGTCTGCTACCATCATCTAGGTACTGCTTTCTTTTCCATCATCATTAAAAAAAAAATGAACATGCAAGACGCTAACAAAGAAGAGTCGTACTCGATGTACCCGAAAACCTCTTCTCCACCACCACCTACGCCAACCAATATGCAGATTCCTATTTATCAAGCGCCTTTGCAGATGTACGGCTACACTCAGGCCCCATATCTATACCCCACACAAATACCTGCCTATTCGTTTAACATGGTCAACCAAAACCAGCCAATCTACCATCAAAGTGGCAGCCCACATCACTTGCCTCCGCAAAACAATATTAACGGCGGAAGCACTACCAATAACAACAACATTAACAAGAAGAAGTGGCACTCTAATGGCATTACCAATAACAATGGAAACAGCGGTAATCAAGGCGCCAACTCTAGCGGTAGCGGCATGAACTACAACAAATCCCACACCTACCATCACAATTACTCTAACAATCATATCCCCATGATGGCCTCTCCAAACAGTGGCAGCAATGCGGGCATGAAAAAACAGACCAACTCTTCGAATGGCAACGGTTCTTCGGCTACTTCACCATCGTACTCTTCCTACAACTCTTCATCACAGTATGATTTATACAAGTTTGATGTCACTAAATTAAAGAATCTCAAGGAAAATTCATCAAACTTGATTCAATTACCACTGTTCATAAACACTACGGAAGCAGAATTTGCTGCGGCAAGTGTCCAAAGGTACGAATTAAACATGAAGGCTTTGAACCTAAACTCTGAAAGCTTAGAGAACTCATCTGTAGAAAAGAGCTCTGCCCATCATCACACAAAAAGCCATAGTATACCAAAGCATAATGAGGAAGTAAAGACAGAAACGCATGGGGAAGAAGAAGATGCTCATGATAAAAGACCACATGCGAGCAAAGATGCGCACGAGCTTAAAAAGAAAACTGAAGTAAAGAAAGAGGATGCTAAGCAAGACTGTAACGAAAAAGTTATACAGGAACCTCAAGCTACTGTTTTACCTGTAGTGGATAAGAAGGAACCAGAGGAATCTGTTGAAGAAAATACTTCCAAGACATCTTCACCTTCACCATCTCCTCCAGCAGCAAAATCCTGGTCTGCCATAGCATCAGATGCGATTAAAAGTAGACAAGCTAGTAACAAAACAGTCTCCGGATCGATGGTCACTAAAACACCAATTTCTGGTACGACCGCAGGCGTTTCATCAACAAACATGGCTGCGGCGACTATAGGTAAATCCAGCTCTCCCCTGTTGTCCAAGCAGCCTCAGAAAAAGGATAAAAAATACGTTCCACCTTCTACAAAGGGTATTGAGCCACTGGGTTCGATTGCGTTAAGAATGTGTTTTGATCCCGATTTCATTAGTTACGTTTTACGGAATAAAGATGTTGAAAACAAAATACCAGTCCATTCCATTATTCCAAGAGGCATAATTAACAGAGCCAACATTTGTTTTATGAGTTCTGTGTTACAAGTGTTACTCTACTGTAAGCCATTTATTGATGTAATTAACGTTCTCAGTACACGGAATACCAATTCAAGAGTCGGCACATCATCCTGTAAATTATTAGATGCTTGTTTGACTATGTATAAGCAATTCGATAAGGAAACCTATGAGAAAAAATTCCTAGAGAATGCTGATGATGCTGAAAAAACCACGGAAAGTGATGCAAAAAAATCATCAAAATCCAAGAGTTTCCA
>OBMA010000734.1_pt1 | contig 19917 bp, 17 predicted proteins | sample 1539141 | NCBI WGS metagenome assembly OBMA01 (sample SAMEA3991484, study PRJEB22521) | metagenome | biome: anthropogenic terrestrial biome; feature: sewage plant; material: raw primary sludge | place: Sweden | collected 2012-09-26
GGCGATGCCGTGCTGCTTTCGCCGGCCTGCGCCAGCCTGGACATGTTCCGCAACTACGCCCACCGCGCCCAGGTGTTTACCGAGGCCGTGCAGGCCCTGGCCGAGGCCGCCGGGCAGGTGCTGGAGGTGGGCAGTTAATGGCCAAGCAAAAGACGGACCACACGCCCGAGCAGGCCGCTGCGCCCTCGGCGCATCGCTCTTGGCGCACACGCCTGACCGGCTGGATGCGCGGCCCGCAGGACAAGCCCGTCGATGTCCTGCCCGTGCGCGTGGGCGATGCCCAGTACCGCAGCAAAGCCTTGCCGCCGACCACGCTGGGCCTGGACCAGGCACTGATTTGGGTGGTGATTGGCCTGCTGGCCTGGGGGCTGGTGATGGTGTATTCGGCCTCGATTGCCATGGCGGACAACCCGCGCTTTGGCAAGATACTGCCCTACCACTTCGCCCTGCGCCACGCCATCTCGCTGGGCGTGGGCTTTGTGGCGGCCTTGCTGGCCTTTCAGATTCCGATGGAGCGCTGGGAGCAGCTGGCCCCGCGCATTTTCATGCTGGCGCTGGTGCTGCTGGTGATTGTGCTCATCCCCCACGTGGGCGTGTCCGTGAATGGCTCGCGGCGCTGGCTGTCGCTGGGGGTGATGAATTTTCAGCCCTCCGAATTGGCCAAATTCGCCGTGCTTTTGTACGCCGCCGACTACATGGTGCGGCGCATGGCGGTGAAAGAGCGCTTCTTTCGTGCCGTGCTGCCCATGGCGTTTGCCGTGCTGATTGTTGGCGTGCTGCTGCTGGCCGAGCCGGACATGGGCGCTTTTTTGGTGATCGTCATCATCGCCATGGGGATTTTGTTTTTGGGCGGGGTCAATGCCCGCATGTTCTTTGGCATGGGGGCGCTGGTGGTGTTGGCCTTTGTGGCCATGATCGCCACCTCGCCCTGGCGGCGCGAGCGCATTTTTGCCTACCTCAACCCCTGGGACATGGAGCACGCCCTGGGCAAGGGCTACCAGCTCACGCACGCGCTGATCGCCATCGGGCGCGGCGAGGTGACCGGCGTGGGCCTGGGCCGCAGCGTGGAAAAACTGCATTGGTTGCCCGAGGCGCATACCGACTTTTTGTTCTCGGTGATTGGCGAGGAGTTTGGCTTTGTCGGCCTGATGGTGTTGATTTTTGCCTTCTACTGGCTGATGCGGCGCATGACCGAAATTGGCCGCGAGGCGATTATTTTGGACCGCGTTTTTTCGGGCCTGGTGGCGCAAGGGGTGGCCATTTGGATGGGGTTTCAGGCCTTTATCAATATGGGCGTGAACCTGGGGGCGCTGCCCACCAAAGGGCTGACCTTGCCGCTGATGAGTTTCGGCGGTTCCGCCATTTTGTTTAATTTGATAGCTATTGCCGTGGTACTACGCGTGGATTACGAGAACAAAGCACTGCAAAGCCCCAGGAGAGCGTGATGAGTGCTACACAAAAAACCGCCTTGGTCATGGCGGGCGGCACCGGTGGGCACATCTTCCCCGGCCTGGCCGTGGCCCAGGCGCTGCGCGAGCAGGGCTGGAAAGTCCATTGGCTGGGGGCCCCTGGCAGCATGGAAGAGCGCCTGGTGCCGCCCCAGGGCTTTCCTTTAGAAACAATCGACTTCTCTGGCGTGCGCGGCAAAGGGCTGCTTACGCTGGCCTTGCTGCCGCTGCGCCTGCTCAAGGCCTTTGCCCAGGCCTGGGCCGTGGTGCGGCGCGTGCGCCCGGACGTGGTCATTGGCCTGGGCGGCTACATCAGCTTTCCCGGCGGCATGATGGCCACGCTGGCGGGCAAACCGCTCATCCTGCACGAGCAAAATTCCGTGGCCGGCATGGCCAACAAAGTGCTGGCCAACGTTGCCAGCCGCGTGTTCTGCGCCTTTCCCAACGCCTTGCCGGGGGCGCAGTGGGTGGGCAACCCCTTGCGCCAGGCATTTTTGCAGCAGCCCCCACCGGCCGAGCGCTTTGCCGGACGCAGCGGGCCGTTGCGCATCTTGGTGGTGGGCGGCAGCCTGGGGGCCAAGGCGCTCAACGACACCGTGCCGCAGGCGCTGGCCCTGATTCCGCCTGAACAACGCCCGCAGGTGCGGCACCAAAGCGGTGCCAAGCAAATGCAGGCCCTGCAGGCCAGCTACGCCGCTGCCGGGGTGCAGGCCGAATTGACCCCGTTCATTGACGACACCGCCAGCGCGTACGCCCAGGCCGACCTCGTCATTTGCCGCGCCGGGGCCAGCACCGTGACCGAGCTGGCCGCCGTGGGCGCAGCCGCCATCTACGTGCCCTTTCCCCATGCGGTGGACGACCACCAAACCACCAACGCCCGCTTTGTGGTCGATGCCGGGGGCGGCTGGGTGGTGCAACAAACGGCATTAAGCCCGGAAAAACTGGCACACATGATTCAAAATATGCAGCGCTCAACGCTGCTAGAGACTGCGCAAAAGGCCAAAATGATGCAAAAAACCGAAGCCACCGCTGCCGTGGTGGCCGCCTGCCAGGAGCTGGCCCGATGAAACACGCCATTCAACACATTCACTTTGTCGGCATTGGCGGCTCGGGCATGAGCGGCATTGCCGAAGTGCTGCACAACCTGGGCTACACCATCTCGGGGTCGGACTTGGCCGACAGTGCCACCTTGCAGCACCTGCAGTCCTTGGGCATTGCCACCTTTATTGGCCACGCCGCAGAGCACATTGCCGGGGCGCAGGTCATCGTCACCTCGACGGCGGTGCGCGCTGACAATCCGGAAGTGGTGGCCGCGCGGGCGCAAAAAATCACCGTCGTGCCCCGCGCCCTGATGCTGGCCGAGTTGATGCGCTTTAAAACCGGCATCGCCATTGCCGGAGCGCATGGCAAAACCACCACCACCAGCCTGGTCGCCAGTGTGCTGGCCGAGGCCGGGCTGGACCCCACCTTTGTGATTGGCGGGCGGCTCAACAGCGCCGGGGCCAATGCCAAGCTGGGCCAGGGCGATTACATCGTGGTCGAGGCGGACGAATCCGATGCCTCGTTTCTGAACCTGCTGCCCGTCATGGCCGTGGTGACCAACATCGATGCCGACCACATGGAGACCTATGGCCACGATTTTGGGCGGTTGAAGCAGGCTTTTCTCGACTTTTTGCACCGCATGCCGTTTTATGGCCGGGCCATTGTCTGCACCGAAAGCCCCGCCATTTGCGACATCCTGCCCCAGCTGGCCCGCCCGGTCACCACCTATGGCCTGGCCGAAGGCGCGCAGGTGCGGGCGGTGGATGTTCGCGCCGAGCAGGGCCAAATGCGCTTTACCGTGCTGCGGCAAAACGGCAAGCCCTATCCGCCGCTGCACGTCACCCTGAACCTGCCGGGTGAGCACAACGTCTTGAACGCCCTGGCGGCCGTGGCCATTGCCATGGAGCTGGAAGTGGACGATGCCGCCGTGCTGCGGGCGCTGGAAAACTTCAAAGGCGTAGGCCGGCGCTTTCAGCGCTACGGCGAGCTGCCGTGCGCAGGCGGCCAGTTCACCGTGATTGATGATTACGGCCACCACCCGGTGGAAATGCAGGCCACCATTGCTGCGGCACGCGGGGCCTTTCCGGGGCGGCGCTTGGTGTTGGCCTTTCAGCCCCACCGCTACACCCGCACCCGCGATTGCTTTGAAGACTTTGTGCAGGTGCTCAGCCAGGCCGATGCCGTGTTGCTGGCCGAAGTCTATGCCGCCGGTGAAGAGCCGATCCAGGCCGCCGATGGCCGCGCCTTGGCCCGGGGGCTGCGCGTGGCGGGCAAGGTGGAGCCTTTATTTGTAGCGGACATTGCCCAAATGCCCAGCACCATCGTGGACAATGCCCGCCCGGGCGATGTGGTGCTGACCATGGGGGCCGGATCGATTGGTGCGGTGCCAGCCAAAGTAGTACAGCTGCTCGCAAAAGACAAGCTAGAGACGCATATTGGACGTGGGTTATGACACAAAACAATGACAAATTAACACCCGCCGCTTTCGGTAAAGTGGCGGTGCTGCTGGGTGGACGCTCTTCGGAGCGCGAAGTCTCTCTGATGTCTGGGCAGGGCGTGCTGAACGCCCTGCGTGCGCAAGGGGTCGATGCCCATGCATTCGATCCAGCCGAAAAAGACCTGTGCGCGCTGAAAACCGAAGGCTTTGCCCGCTGCTTTATTGCCCTGCACGGTCGCCACGGCGAAGACGGCACGGTGCAAGGGGCGCTGGAGCTGCTGGGCATTCCCTATACCGGCTCGGGCGTGATGGCTTCGAGCATGGCCATGGACAAAATCATGACCAAGCGCATCTGGCGTTTTGAAGGCCTGCCCACCCCCGATTGGCGCATGGTGGCCAGTGTGGCCGATACGCAAGCGGCCTTTGCCGCCCTGGGCAGCCCCATGATTGTCAAACCGGCGCGCGAAGGCTCCACCATTGGCCTGACCAAAGTCACCAGCGCCGAGCAATGCGCCCAGGCCTATGCCCTGGCCGCCCGGTACGACCCCGAAGTGCTGTGCGAAGAATTTATTGCCGGTGACGAAACCACCTGCCCCGTGCTGGGCACCGGCGCGGCCGCCCAGGCGCTGCCCCTGATCCGCATCGTCGCGCCCGACGGTAATTACGATTACCAGAACAAATACTTCACCGACACCACCCAATACCACTGCCCCAGCGGCCTGCCGCCGCAGGAAGAGGAGGCCATCCAGCGCATGGTGGAAAAAGCCTACCGCACCCTGGGCTGCCGGGGCTGGGCGCGCGCCGATGTGATGATTCGCGCCAGCGACCGCAAGCCGTTCTTGCTGGAAATCAATACCTCGCCGGGCATGACGGGCCACTCCCTGGTGCCCATGGCCGCCCGGGCCCAAGGCATCAGCTACGAGGCGCTGTGCCTGCAGCTGCTGGCCACCGCCACTCTGGACAGCGCAGCTGCCACTTCCTAGCCACGGCAGTGACTGTGTATGCGCGAGCGGCCCACCCCCCTGGATATTCGCCTCATGAACGTGACGGCTTCGTTCATGTTTGGGGGCGGGTGCATTCTGGTGCTGGTGCTGGTTGTGGGCTGGGCGCTGCGCCATCCGGTGTTTTCGATTAACCGCATCGTGGTGGAAGGTGAATTGGTGCACAACAACGCGGTGACCTTGCGGGCCAATGTGGCCCCGCATTTGGCTGGTAATTTTTTCACCATTGATTTGCCCCAGGCGCAGACCGTATTCGAGCAGGTGCCCTGGGTGCGCAAAGCCGAAGTGCGCCGCGCGTACCCCAATAGTTTGCGTGTGCTCTTGCATGAGCATGTGGCCCAGGCGTACTGGGGCGCGGCTTCGGGCGCGGCCATGGTCAATACCTTTGGGGAAGTGTTTGAAGCCAACTTGGGCGAACTCGAACGCGAGGGCCTGCCCCGCCTGGACGGCCCCGAGGGCTCGGCCCCCCAGGTGTTGGCCATGTTTTATGCGCTGGAGCCATTGTTTCAAGCGCTGGACCTTTCGGTCGATGCCCTGAGCCTGCGTGACCGGGGCAGCTGGCTGCTGGTGCTGAGCAATGAAGCGCACCTTGAATTGGGCAGCGGCACCCCCGAACAAGTTTTGCAGCGCACCCAGCGCTGGCTGCGCACGGTGCGCACGGTGCTGGAACGCTACCAACGCACGGCAAATGCTATAGAGTACGCCGATTTGCGCTATACCGATGGTTATGCTTTGCGCTTGCGTGGCGTGAACACAATTTCACCCGCTGCGGCCAAGGCCTTGGCACAGCGCCAAGCAGCAGCAACAACAACAAATAGTCCAAAAAATCGACCTGCAGAGGGCAGACACTGAAATGGCAAGAGAGTACAAAGATGTGGTGGTAGGGCTGGATATCGGCACCTCCAAAGTCATGGCTGTGGTGGCCGAAGTGTTGCCCAATGGCGATTTAAAACTGGCGGGCTTGGGGGTCGCCTCCAGCAACGGATTAAAGCGCGGGGTGGTGGTCAATATTGAAGCCACCGTGCAAAGCATTCAGCAGGCTTTAAAAGAAGCCGAGCTGATGGCCGATTGCAAAATTCAGCGCGTGCATACCGGCATCACCGGCAGCCATATTCGGGGCCTTAATCAAAGTGGCGTAGTGGCCATTAAAGACAAAGAAGTCACGCCCACGGATGTGGCCCGGGTGATTGAAACGGCCAAGGCGGTGAGTATTTCGTCCGATCAGCGCCTGCTGTTGGTCGAGCCGCAAGAATTTGTCATTGACGGACAAGACGTTAAAGAGCCCATCGGCATGAGCGGCATTCGTTTGGAAGCGAAAGTACACATCGTCACCGGGGCCCAAAGTGCGGCGGAAAACATCATTAAATGCGTGCGCCGTTGTGGCTTGGAAGTGGAGCAATTGCTGCTCAATCCCTTGGCCGCCAGCCAATCGGTGCTGACCGATGACGAGCGCGAATTGGGCGTGGTCTTGGTCGATATTGGTGCTGGCACCACCGATGTGGCGATCTTTACCGGTGGGGCCATTCGCCATACGGCGGTGATTCCGATTGCGGGCGATTTAATTACCAGCGATATCGCCATGGCCCTGCGCACGCCCACGAAAGATGCCGAAGACATCAAGGTCGAGAGCGGTTTTGCCAAGCAATCGCTGGCCGATCCGCAGGCCCAGGTGGAAGTGCCCGGCCTGGGCGACCGGGGGCCGCGCATGCTGGGCAAGCAGGCCTTGGCCGGGGTGATTGAGCCGCGGGTCGAAGAAATTTTTCATCTGGTGCACCAAGTCATTCGCGAATCGGGCTATGAAGAGGTGCTCTCCTCTGGGGTGGTGATCACGGGCGGCAGCTCCGTCATGCCGGGGATGGTGGAGCTGGGAGAGGATATTTTTCTCAAGCCGGTGCGCCGGGGGGTGCCCCAATATGCCAGCGCTTTGGCCGATATGGTGGCCCAACCACGCTCAGCAACGGTGATGGGATTATTGGAGGAAGCGCGCCTGGCGCGCTTGCGCGGTTTCAAGGTGGCACAAAAAAGTGGCTCGATGAAGACCGCTTTAGGCCGATTCAGAGACTTTATTGTGGGAAACTTCTAGGTATCGCTATCTGAAGCTTTCCAGATACATTTGCGCGATGGCAAATTGAATTTGCTTTCCAATAAAACACTAGCAGTGCATGATTGACAAGGTTTCCAGGAGTTCCCGCATGACGACTATCGAGATGATCGACGCCGAAAAATTTAACCAAGGTACTCAGATTAAAGTGATCGGGGTCGGTGGTGGTGGCGGCAACGCGGTTGAGCACATGATCGCCAACAGCGTCCAGGGTGTGGAGTTCGTGTGTGCCAACACCGATGCGCAGGCCTTGATTCGCAGCAACGCCAACCGCACCATCCAGCTGGGGCTAAGCGGCTTGGGCGCGGGCAGCAAACCCGACAAAGGCCGCGAAGCGGCCGAGGCTGCTGTGGAAGATATTCGTGCCGCTATTGATGGCTCGCACATGCTTTTTATTACCGCCGGTATGGGCGGTGGCACGGGCACGGGGGCCGCCCCCGTCATTGCCCGCGTGGCCAAGGAAATGGGGATTTTGACTGTTGGTGTGGTGACCAAACCCTTCGAGTGGGAGGGCAACCGCCGCATGAAAAACGCCGACGAGGGCCTGTCTGAACTGGAGGCCAACGTCGATTCCCTGATCGTCGTGCTCAATGAAAAATTGCTGGAAGTCTTGGGGGACGATGTCTCCCAGGAAGAGGCGTTTTCCCACGCCAACGATGTGCTGCGCAATGCGGTGGGCGGTATCGCTGAAATCATCAATGAATACGGGCATGTGAACGTTGACTTTGAAGACGTGCGCACCGTGATGGGCGAACCGGGCAAGGCCATGATGGGCACGGCCCGTGCCAGCGGCCCCGATCGCGCCCGCATTGCCGCCGAGCAAGCAGTGGCTTGCCCGCTGCTGGAAGGCATTGACCTTTCGGGTGCCAAAGGCGTGTTGGTGCTGGTCACGGCGGCCCGTGGCAGCTTGAAGCTGTCGGAGTCGCGCCAGGCCATGACCACCATCAAGGCCTATGCTTCGGAAGATGCCCACGTGATTTACGGGGCAGCGTATGACGACAGCCTGGGTGAAGATATTCGCGTGACGGTGGTGGCCACGGGCCTGTCCCGTCCAGGGGCACGTCGCCAGGCCATGTCGGTGGTGCAGGGCGGTTTGCGCACTGGTACCGACAACATGACCCTGGTGGGCACCCCAACGGCCAGCATGAACGCGGCGTTGGCCGGCGGCAATCCGGTGGCTGCTGCTCCCGTGGGTGCCGCGGGTGCCTATGGCAGCGGCGATGCCTCGACCTCCAGCGTTTGGGGCTCTAACCGCACCAGCCGCACCCATGCTGCGGCCCGTGTGGATGCCTTGTCCTCTGGCGGCATGGACGATTTGGAAATTCCCGCTTTCTTGCGCAAACAGGCCGATTAAGGGCACTGAGCCGTATTCTCTGCGGCCCACGCGCCCAGTCTGGTGGCGATTCCAGCTTCGGCTGGGCAGCCTTAGAAACCATCCATGGTGCTTATAGAAAAATCTATAAGTTTGCTTTGGATGGTTTTTGTTTTAGCTCTCTACAATCGCGCCATGCTAGAGCAAAGAACCATTAAAACACTCACCCGTGCCGTGGGCATGGGGCTTCACAGTGGCCAGCGGGTGGAGATGACGCTGCGGCCTGCGCCCCCCAATACCGGTATTGTTTTTCGCCGCGTTGATTTGCCGGAACCGGTGGATATTGCCATTTCTGCGCAAGCGGTGGTCGATACCCGCATGGCCTCGACGATTGGCGCAGCCGGGGCCAAGGTGCATACGGTGGAGCACTTGATGTCGGCTTTGTGCGGGCTGGGAATTGACAATATCGTGATTGATATTACGGCCGAGGAAGTGCCCATTTTGGATGGTTCTTCTTCCTCCTTTGTATTTCTATTGCAAAGTGCCGGTATTGAATTACAAAAAGTAGCAAAAAAATTTATTCGCGTGATAAAGCCTGTGGAGGTGCGCGAAGGTGCCGGTGCCCAATTGAAGTGGGCGCGGTTTGAGCCCTACCATGGTTTTAAATTGCGCTTTGAAATTGATTTTGCCCATCCGGCGGTGGATTCAACGGGGCAAAGTTTTGAGTTTGATTTCGGCCGGGGGGATTACGTGCGCGATATTGCACGGGCCCGCACTTTTGGCTTTACCCGCGATGTAGAAATGCTGCGCACCAATGGCTTGGCGCTGGGCGGTGGTCTGGACAATGCGATTGTGATGGACGACTACAAGGTGTTGAACAGCGATGGTTTGCGCTACGGGGATGAGTTTGTCAAACACAAAATTCTTGATGCGATTGGCGATTTGTACCTGATTGGCCGCCCGATCTTGGGCGCATACAGCGCGTTTCGCTCTGGCCATGCCATGAACAACCAGCTGCTGCGGGCCTTGCTGGCCCAGCCCGAGAGCTGGGAGGAGGTGACCTTTGCCCGCGATCGGGACGCGCCGGCCGGATTTAATGCCGTCGCTGCGGCCTGGTAAACACAGCACAACCCAGGAGCTGGCATGCTGATTTTTCGTTGGTTGGTGCTGTTTTTGTTGCTGGGGGCGGCGCTGTCGTTTGCGTTTTATCTGGGCACAGGCCGCGTTTATTTCAAACGCTGGGCGCTGTTGATTTTGAAGTGGAGTGTGATTGCGGGCATCAGCTTTTTTGCCGTGCTGATGCTGGGCCGCATTGTTTAGAACGTGTTCACGATCTCCTCATGGGTGTGCGGGCGCGGCTTCGGGCGGTCTGCGTCGTTGCAAATCCTCGCAATAGCCAAGCTATTGCTGTGGTTTGCGCCTCGCAACCCATCCCGAACCGCATCCCCCACACCTTCATTCGAGATCATGAACACGTTCTTAGCCAGGCGGTGCCTTGGCGGGTGATTCAGCGGGTGATTTATTGCAGCCCATTGCGCCGCGCCAGTTCGGCAAACAGGCCGCTGTGGTCGAGCTGGTCAAAGCCATGTTCCACGGCGCTGGTGTAGAGCTGGGCGAAAAAATCGGTAATCGGCACCTCTAGCCCCACTTCTGCCGCAGTCGTTTGCGCATTGCGCAGGTCTTTGAGCTGCACGCCCATGCGGGCCCCAGGGGCAAAGTTGCGCTGCACCATGCGCTGGCCGTGCAGTTGCAGGATGCGGCTGTCGGCAAAGCCGCCGGTGATGGCTTCGCGCACTTTGGCCGGGTCGGCCCCGCCTTGTTCGCACAGCAGCAGGGCTTCGGCCACAGCGCCGATGGTGATGCCCACAATCATTTGGTTGGCCAGCTTGGCCAGTTGCCCGCTGCCGTGGGGGCCCACATGCGTGGCACGGCCTAAAACATTAAAAATAGGAGCTGCTTGCGCTGCATCTTCAACATCTCCACCGACCATGATTGCCAAAGTGCCCGCCTCTGCACCGACAGTACCTCCTGAAACAGGAGCATCCAGGTGCCGCACGCCTTGCGCCTGCAGGCGTTGGGCGTGCGCACGGGCTTGGCGCGGCTGGATTGAGGCCATGTCGATGACCAGGCTGCCGCTGGCCAGGCCGTGGCAGGCACTGTCCGCGCCCAGGCCAAACAGCACCTGTTCGACCACATCGCCGTTTTCCAGCAGGCTGAGGGTGATGTCGGCCCCGCTGCAGGCTTGGCGCGGGGTGGCGCAAATGACGGCTCCATCTGCGGCCAAGACTTCGGCCTTGGCCTGGGTGCGGTTCCAGACACGCATTGGGTAACCGGCTTGGGCCAAGCGCCGGGCCATGGGCAGGCCCATGTTGCCGGTGCCCAGCAGGCACAGGGTCAGAGGGGAGGGGGGCAAGGTGGCGAGGGTGGGCATGGTGTGTAAGGTGTTGTGGGTGTGCAAGGTGGTTGTGGTTTAAGTGGACTGTTGTTGCAGGGCCCACATGCTGGCGTAGCGGCCATTCAGTGCCAGCAGTTGCTGGTGGTGGCCGCGCTCGACAATCTGGCCGGCATCGAGCACCAGAATTTCGTGCGCATCGACCACGGTGGACAGGCGGTGGGCAATCACCAAGGTGGTTTTGCCCTGGGCAGCGGCCCGCAGCTCGGCCTGGATGGCGCGTTCGTTGGCCGAATCGAGGGCGCTGGTGGCTTCGTCAAAAATCAAAATGGGCGGGTCTTTGAGCAGGGTGCGGGCAATGGCCACGCGCTGCTTTTCGCCCCCGGACAGTTTCAGGCCGCGCTCGCCCACCGTGGTGGCATAGCCCTGGGGCTGGGCAGCGATGAAGTTGTGAATGTGCGCGGCGCGGGCGGCCTGCTCAATCTCTTCTTGGCTGGCATCGGTGCGGCCGTAGGCGATGTTGAAGGCAATGCTGTCGTTGAACAGCACCGTATCCTGCGGCACGATGCCGATGGCGCGGCGCAGGCTGGCTTGCGTAACTTGGCGAATGTCTTGCCCGGCGATGGTGATGCGGCCATCCTGCACGTCGTAAAAACGGTAGAGCAGGCGGCTTAAGGTGGATTTGCCCGCGCCCGAGGGGCCGACCACCGCCACCGTTTTGCCTGCCGGAATCTCAAAACTCAGGCCGTGCAGGATGGGCCGCCCGGCTTCGTAGGCAAAACGCACGTTTTCAAAGCGCACGGTGGGCGTGGCCAGATCGGTCAGCGCGGTGGCATCGGGGCGGTCTTGCACCTCTTGCGGGCGGTCCATCAGGGTGAACATCTTGTCCAGATCGACCAGGTTTTGCTTGATTTCGCGGTAGATCACGCCCAGAAAATTGAGCGGGATGTAAATCTGAATCATGAAGGCATTCACCATGACCAGATCGCCCAGGCTCAAACGCCCATCCACCACCCCTTGCGTGGCCCGCCACAGCATGGCCACCAGCCCGATGGCAATGATCAGCTGCTGCCCGCCGTTGAGCAGCGACAGGCTGGTGCGGCTTTTGAGCTGGGCGCTGCGCAGTTGCTGCAAGCTGGTGTCGTAGCGTTGGGCCTCAAAGGCTTCGTTGTTGAAGTATTTGACCGTTTCGTAATTGAGCAGGGAATCGACCGCCTTGGTGTTGGCCGCCGAATCAAACTGGTTGGCCTGGCGGCGAAACTGAATGCGCCATTCGGTCACCGCCACGGTAAAAATCACATACACCACCAGCGCGGCCAGGGTGATCAGGGCAAAGCCGATGTCCAGCTTGTTGCCCAACACTGTGAGCACCAGCAGCACCTCGACCAAGGTGGCCACGATGTTGAAAAACGCAAACGACACCAGCGATTCAATGCCGCGCACGCCGCGCTCGATGTCGCGGGTCATGCCGCCAGTTTGCCGCTCCAGGTGAAAGCGCAGGCTCAAGCGGTGCAGGTGCTCAAACGTGGCCAGCGCAATCGAGCGGGCCGCGCCGTGGGTGGCTTTGGAGAAGACAAATTCCCGCAGTTCATTGAACAAAGAGTTGGCAAAGCGCAAGGCCCCATAGGCCACGAGCAGGCCCACGGGCACCACCAGCAGCGCCTGGGCGCTGCCAGCGGGCACGTCCATGGCATCAATCAACTGTTTCAGGAGCAGGGGCACGCCCACGTTGGCGCTTTTGGCGGCCACCATGCAGGCAATGGCAATGATGACGCGCCACTTGTACTCCCATAAATAGGGCAGCAGGCGGGCAATGGTGCGCCAGTCGCCGGGGCGGTGGCTGGCCGCACTGGAATCAAAGGATGGGGGCATAGGAGAGAATTGGGCGTTTTAAGATGAAGGAATTGTCCCCCATGAATCTGGATAAGTTCACCCTGCAAGCGCCGCCCGCTGACCGCGAGCTGGTATTGAAAGTGATTCCCATGCCTGCTGATTGCAACGCCAATGGCGATATTTTTGGCGGCTGGCTGATGTCGCAGGTCGATTTGGCCGGCTGCATCTTGCCCATGCGCTTGAGCCAGGGGCGCATGGCGACGGTGGCGGTGAAAGAGTTTTTATTCACCCAGCCGGTGCGCGTGGGCGATTTGCTCTCCTTCTACGCCAAGATTGAGCGCGTGGGCACGACCTCGGTCACGGTGGAAGTGCAGGTGCTGGCCCAGCGCCTGGCCACGCAAAACGCCTATGTGCAAGTGGCGCACGCCATCCTCACCTATGTGGCCATTGACGACGAAGGCCGCCCGCGCCCGGTGGCACCCGCGGCCGTGCATTGAGCCGACGGCGGGGGCAGCACGGGCGCTTTAACGCTGCTTAACGCGTACTTAACGCTGCTCGTGTACCTGGGTGCCTTTCTCCGTACTAATGGTGTATTTGGCTGAAAACGCTTTGCTGGCTTGCGCTTCCAGCTCTTGTTCCCATAGCACAAAGCCGGGCTGGCCATTCCATTCGGTGCTGGTGGCGTTGGGGCTAAAGCTGGACTGCACCCGAATGGCGGCGTTTTTGGCCACCGGGGCCGCTTCCAGCACTTGCAGCACGATGGGCTGGCGGTGGCGGTTTTCGACGCTGAAGCGGTGCTCGATGCTGCGTTCGCTGCGGCCCTGCATAAAGCCTGCGGTATCGGTCAGCTCTTTGACCGGTTCGGTGCGCACCACGATGCGATCGTCACGGCCAAAGGACAGGCCCAGGCGCTCGAAATCGCTCGATTGCGGGTCAAACCGGGTTTGGCCCACGTTGGCCTGGTCGCGCTCCAGGGCCATGGGGCCGGCGGGCCAATCGCCGGACAGTTTGGGCAATTGGGCCACCAGCCAGGCGTGGGGTTCGCGCATGGGGGTGGTGCGGGCCACCAGCACCGCAGGCACTTGTTCGGCACTGAGCGACAAGGTGACGCGCTCCCCGCCCGAGGGGATGCTCACCTTTTGCGGCAGGGCAAACTCGGTGGCGTAGCTGCCTTCGGTGCTGACGGCCTCAAAGCTGGGCAGGGGGGCAGCATCGGCGCTGGCGGTTTTGCGCAGCGCTGGCGCTGGTGCTGGTGCCGACAGGGCCACCATGGGGGCGCTGGCCATGCTCATTTCGGCTTGCGCCGTGGGCGGTGGGGGCACATCCAGCGTCCAGGGGCGCGGCAGTGGCCCTTGGCTGGCGGCAAGCGGCTGGCCGGTGGACAGGGTTAGCGCCACACCGCGCCAATCTTCGCCGGTGGTTTGCGCCACCAGGGCCAGGCGCTCCAGCTCTACGGTGGCGGTCTCGGTATTGAGCCGGGCGCGGTAGCTGGGCCCCCAGCTGGGGCCGCGCACTTGGTAGTGCAGGTGGATGTCGGCGGCGTTGGCGCTGGCCAAGGTCACGCGCACCATGGCCACTTGCTCAGATTGCACGCTGCCTTGCTCGGCCTGGATGCGCTCCAGCGCCTGTTGGCGCTCTTCTAAGGTGCGCTGGGCGCGGGCCAGTTGGGTGAGGGTATCGACCGCTGAGCGGCGCAGGGCTTGGGCTTTGGCCCCAATCTGGGGCGGCGGCGGCAGCCCTTGGGTGCCTGGGGCTGCGCCAGCTTGGGTGGTTAGCCAGGTGTGGGCCAGCTCCAGCCCTTGGACCTCGGCTTGGGCGCGGGCCACATCGTCCTGGGCGCTGCGTATGCGCTCGGCCACGGCACTGTCGCAGCCGGTGGCAATGCGCCGCTCCAGGGTTTGCACATTCACTTCGCCAATGCGCACGCTGCGGTCGCTGCGCACTTGCAAGCTGCGGGGATCGAGTTGGGCGGGCAGGCAGGCAAAGACGGCTTGCGTGCTGCCCGCAGGCAGGTGCAAGACGCGCTCGACCGAGGCCACGCCAGGGTAGAGCGTGACCGCGCGGATGGTTGAAGCCGGTGTGGCTGGAGTGCCTGCCGCCAAGGCGGTGGAAGTGATGGCCACCAAGGCGGCGGCCCCCCCAGCGTAACGAAAGCAAGACAGCAGCATGGTGAGCCTTTCTTGGAAAGCCGCCATGCTAATCAATTGCGCCGGTTTTGCCTTGGCTTATTACGCTTGGGAACGCGTGCGTTCAGCAGCCGCTGAAGTCGGGGCGGCGTTTCTGCATAAACGCCGAGAACGCTTCTTTGGCCGCTGGGCCGCGCAGCAGTTGGCCAAAGGTGTGGCCCTCTTGCTCGATGCGCTGCAGCGTGGCCGCTTGCTGGCCTTGCTTCATCAGGCGTTTGGTGGCCACCAGCGATGCCAAGGGTTTGGCGGCCAGTTTTTTGGCTTGGGCCTGGGCGTAGGCGTTGCATTCGGTGGGCGGCAGCACGCGATTGACCAGGCCCACCTCGAGTGCGGCCTCGGCCATGAAGGGCTCGCCCAGCAAGAGGGCCTCGGCCGCGCGGTGGTAGCCCAGCATTTGCGGCAGCAGCAGGCTGGAGGCGGCCTCGGGGCACAGGCCCAGGTTCACAAAGGGCAAAGAGAAGGCCGCGTTGTCGCCCGCATAGACCAAATCGCAGTGCAGCAGCAGCGTGGTGCCAATGCCCACGGCCGGGCCGCAAACGGCGGCCAGCATGGGCTTGCTAAAGCCCACCAAGGCCCGCAGGAACTGGAAGACCGCTGCCTCTTCGTTCGCTGGTGGGTTGTTTAAAAAATCACCAATATCGTTGCCCGCGCTAAAGACGGTGACATCGCCCTGAAACACCAGCACGCGCGTGGCCGCGTCGGCATCGGCGGCGCTCAGCGCCTGGGTCAGCTGGGCGTACATGGCTTCGGTGAAAGAGTTTTTCTTCTCCACGCGGTTGAAGGTGATGGTGGTGACACCGGCTTCGGTGTGGATGAGCAGGTCTTGGTGCATGGCGCTTTATTCCTTGTAGTAAACGATTTGGTGGCTGGTGGCCAGCAGCTGGCCTTGGGTGTCCCAGATTTGGGCCGTTTGGTCGAAAAATCCGTTGCGCAGCGCCTGCGCGTCGGCCTGGCCCAGCACATGGGCACTGCCCTGGGCGGCCAGCTGGGCGCTGTCGGCATGAAAGTACACCGTGAACGATACCGTTCCGGCGGGCACGATGCGGGCGCGGCGCAGCCAAACGCGCGGGAAGAAGACATCGCACAGCGCCGCCAGGCTGGCAAAGTCCAGCGGCCGGGGCGGTTCGTCGCGCACCCACAGCTGGCTTTGCGTGGGGTGCAGGCTGTCGTCCCACACGCTGGGCAGGTTGCCGCTGATGGCCCGCCAGTCGTAGCGCTGCAGCCAGGTCATGGCGCGGCGCACGTCCACGCTGGGGCAATCGGCAGCGGCCGGTACGGTGGGGGCCGCCACGGCATCGGCGCTGAAGGTGGCCCGGCGCACGGCGGTGACCACGGTGGCGGTGGTGGTGATTTCCTCTTGCCCGGTGGTGGTATTGGTTTGGCGCAGCTCCACCACCCAATGCTGGGTGGAACGGTTGGTGCGCACGGCGCGGGGCACCAGGTGCATGGCACCGTCTTGCACCGGGCCGGCAAAGTTCACGGTCAGCGACAGCGGCTGGCCCAGGCAATCGGGGTGTTGCAGCACGCTGTGCAGCAGCAAGGCGGCCGTGGCACCGCCGTAAGGGCCCACCATGTTGGCGTAGCCCGCATGGGTGTGGGCGACAAAGCTGCCGTCCGGCTGGGGCTGAAGCTGCAGCATGGCATCCAGGGGATGTGGCTGGGGCATGGCAATTCCTAGGGGTAAAAAACTTTAAAAATAGCTGCTACCGCTTAAATTTAAAGGGTTTCAGATATAAAAACACCTTAAATCCAATGGATTCAAGCGGTACAAGCTCTGGTTAAAGCATTGCATCGTCTGTGTAAAAAAACCCGCCCGGGCAAGCCACAGGCGGGTAAAACGCAATGATCATTCAAAAAATACGCCAGATTTTTGGGGTTTACAGCGCTTCAAAAATCCCGGCAGCGCCTTGGCCAGTGCCGATGCACATCGTCACCATGCCGTACTTGCGCTTGTGGCGGCGCAGCGCGTGGATGGTGGTGGCCGCGCGGATGGCCCCAGTCGCGCCCAGCGGGTGGCCCAGGGCGATGGCACCGCCCATGGGGTTTACGTGGGCCGGGTTCAGGCCCAGGGTGTTCACCACCGCCAGCGACTGGGCGGCAAAGGCTTCGTTCAGCTCGTACCAGCCGATGTCGTCCGATTGCAGCCCGGCGTAGCGCAGCGCGGCGGGAATGGCCTCGATGGGGCCAATGCCCATGATCTCGGGCGGCACACCCCGCGCGGCGTAGCTGACAAAACGCGCCAGGGGCGTGAGGCCAAACTGCTTCACCGCCTTTTCGCTGGCCAAAATCAACGCGCCTGCGCCGTCGCTGGTTTGCGAGCTGTTGCCCGCCGTGACGCTGCCGCGTGCGGCAAACACCGGGCGCAGCTTGGCCAGGCCTTCGAGCGAGGTATCCGGGCGCGGGCCTTCGTCCAGGCTGACGGTGCGGCGCTTTTCGATCACTTCGCCGGTGGCCAGATTCGGGCTGCGGTCGATGATTTCAAACGGGGTGATCTCGTCGGCAAACTCACCGGCCTGCTGGGCTTTGATGGCGCGCAGGTGCGATTCCAGCGCGAAGGCATCTTGCGCCTCGCGGCTGACTTTCCATTGCTGGGCGACTTTTTCTGCCGTCAGGCCCATGCCGTAGGCAATGCCCACGTCTTCATCGCGGGCGAAGACGGAGGGGTTGAACGAGGGCTTGTTGCCGCCCATGGGCACCATGCTCATGGATTCGGCCCCCCCGGCGATCAGCACGTCGGCCTCGCCCACGCGGATGCGGTCGGCGGCCATCTGGATGGCGGTGATGCCCGAGGCGCAAAAGCGGTTTACCGTTACGCCGCCCACCGGGTGGGGAAAGGCCAGGCCCATGACGATGCGCGCCATGTTCATGCCCTGTTCGCCCTCGGGGAAGGAGCAGCCGATGATGCTGTCCTCAATCGCCCGGGGGTCCAGCGTGGGCACCTGGGCCATGGCCCCGCGCACGGCGGCCAGCAGCAGATCGTCCGGACGGGTGTTTTTGAAATAACCGCGTCCCGAGCGCCCGATGGGGGTGCGCGTGGCGGCAACGATGTAGGCTTCTTGAACTTGTTTCATAGTGATTTCTCTCTTTGCCGCATTAGTTGCGCACCGGCTTGCCGGTGTTGAGCATGCCCAAAATGCGCTCGTGCGTTTTGGGTTGGCCGATCAGGTGGCAGAAGGCTTTGCGCTCCAGCGCCAGCAGGTACTCTTCGGTCACCAGGGTGCCGCCATCCACTTCGCCGCCGCAGACCACTTCGGCAATCATGCGGGCGATTTTGAAGTCGTAGGCGCTGATAAAGCCGCCGTCGCGCATGTTCACCAGCTGCGCCTGGATGGTGGCAATGCCGCTGCGCCCGGCCACGGGGAACAGGCGCTTGACTGGGGCCCGCCAGCCGCTGGCGGCCAGGGCCTTGGCCTCGTTGATGGCGGTAAACAGCACCTCGTCCTTGTGCGGCACGATGATGTCGCTATCGAGCAAATAGCCCAGCTTGCGCGATTCAATGGCGCTGGTGCCCACCTTGGCCATGGCGGCGGCGGTGAAGCCTTCGGTCAGGAAGGGCAGGATGTCCTTGCTCGTCGAGGCCGCCATGTTCTCGGCCGCGCGGCGGGCGATGTAGGTCAGGCCGCCGGCGCCGGGCACCAGGCCCACGCCCACTTCGACCAGGCCGATGTAGCTTTCCATGTGCGCCACGCGCTTGGCCGAATACACGGCCAGCTCGCAACCACCGCCCAGCGCCATGCCATGGATGGCAGCCACCACGGGCACCTGGGCGTAGCGGATGCGCAGCATCAGGTTCTGCAGTTCCTGCTCGATGCTTTCCACCGCGTCGGGGCCGCCCACGGCAAAGGCGGGCATGGTGGCTTCCAGGTCGGCGCCCACGCTGAACGGCGCATCGCCCGACCAGATGACCATGCCGTCGTATTCGCGCTCGGCCAGCTCCAGGGCTTCAGCCAGACCTTCCATCACCTCGGGGCTGATGGCGTGCATCTTGTTCTTGATGCTGGCAATCAGAACCTTGCTATCAAGCGTCCAGGTGCGCAGGGCTTTCGATTCGGCAATGGTGGTGCCAGCGGTGCGCCAGTCGGGCAGGCTGGTTTCGCCCAGCAGCGCCTCGGGGAAGATCTGGCGCTCGTACACGGGCAGCTGGCGGCGGGGCACAAACTTGCCTTGCGATGCGCTCCACGAACCTTGCGCGGTGTGCACGCCACCGGCCTCGGCCACGGGGCCCTTGAAGACCCACTCGGGCAGCGGTGCCTTGCACAGCGCTTTGCCCGCGTCGATGTCTTCCTGGATCATCTTCGCCACTTCGAGCCAGCCGGCTTCTTGCCACAGCTCGAAGGGGCCCTGCTTCATGCCAAAGCCCCAGCGCATGGCCTGGTCCACGTCGCGGGCGTTGTCGGCAATAGTGGCCAGGTGCACGGCAGCGTAATGGAAGCTGTTGCGCAAAATGGCCCAGAGGAACTGGCCGGGCGCGCCTTCGGCGTTGCGCAGCAGGCGCAGGCGTTCAGCGGCGGGCTTCTTGAGCATGCGAGCGTACACCTCGTCGGCCTTCTGGCCGGCGGGCACGTACTCTTCGCTTTCCAGCTCGAAGCGCATCACGTCGCGGCCGACCTTCTTGAAGAAACCGGCCTTGGTCTTCTGGCCCAGGTGGCCCAGCTCCAGCAGCTTTTTCAGCACGGCGGGCGTGCCAAAGCTTTCGTAGAAGGGATCGGTCTCCAGGCTCAGGTTGTCCTGCAGCGTCTTGATGACGTGGGCCATGGTGTCCAGGCCCACCACGTCGGCGGTGCGGAAGGTGCCGCTCGATGCACGGCCCAGCTTCTTGCCCGTGAGGTCGTCCACCACGTCGTAGGTCAGGCCAAAGTTCTCCACCTCTTTCATCGTGGACAGCATGCCGGCAATGCCCACGCGGTTGGCCACGAAGTTGGGGGTATCGTGCGCGCGCACCACGCCCTTGCCCAAGCCGCTGGTGACGAAGGCTTCGAGCTGGTCGAGCACTTCAGGCTGCGTGGTGGGGGTGTTGATCAACTCCACCAGCGTCATATAGCGCGGGGGGTTGAAGAAGTGGATGCCGCAAAAGCGAGGCTTGATGCTCTCGGGCAGCACTTCAGACAGTTTGGTGATCGACAGGCCCGAGGTGTTGGACGCCAGGATGGCGTGCTTGGCCACGT
>OBMA010000737.1_pt1 | contig 19872 bp, 10 predicted proteins | sample 1539141 | NCBI WGS metagenome assembly OBMA01 (sample SAMEA3991484, study PRJEB22521) | metagenome | biome: anthropogenic terrestrial biome; feature: sewage plant; material: raw primary sludge | place: Sweden | collected 2012-09-26
GATGGTCTGTTCGCAATTGAACAATTAAAAGAGAAGGGTAAAAAAAATAATAAATGTGAGGTTGTTCTACGCATGGAAGTTGCTACAAAAGGGGTGGCAACTGATGGAAAGACTTTTTACACAAAGATTGACAGCATTACTGACAAATTTCTAATGGACCAGACGCGCCGCTTCTTTTAGTGTCGTTTGGTAACCGCTTTTTCTTAAGCTGGCAGAGACCGCCAAAAATAAGAGAGTCGCTTGTAGTGGGACAAATAATGAACAGAGAGGCTTTTTGATACCAGTATCGTTGAGTTGGGAATGAAATGAAATATAACGATGCAATCGTCGCCATTCCTGTCAGAATATAATCGACGGTCATGTTATATAATTGTTTTATAAACGCCCACTTCTTGGCTGTATCTTTTATAATGTCCTTTTTTCCTGAAGAGAGTTTGCATCTAATTTTCTTTTACAGTCTGTAGCCTTACTTCTGGCCCTTTAACTAAATACATTTGATTTATATTGCATATTTACTCATACATTTGTATATTTGTTGTTCTTTTTTGGTCGGCTACCAGATTCAGTACTTAATGTAACCAATTTGTGAATTTCATAAATGACGTGCCAAACTAGAAAGTGTGGGGCCCTGAGAACAACTTTAAGCTGTTGACATTACCTTATGAGTCCAGTCCATCCTCTCCTTCTTTTTCAAGTTGTTTTACTTCAGGATCCTCATCTGCTGGTTCTTTTTTCCTTGTAGCTTTGTCATCTGATCCCTTAACGTCAGATGCAGTAAACTCGCTTCCCCTTTGACGTTCTTCTCTTACGTCTCTTCTTATCCAGCCGGTGAAATTTACCTTATAACCACTGAAGCTCTTGATCTCTATGGCTTTATTCTTGTAATCCCACGGAAGTACAGGTTTGCTATTATCTCTCGAATTGGCAGAGGGAGGGCTTGTATCCTCTATTTTAGGGTTATTGGCTAGTTGTTCTTGCGATTCTGATAAAACGCTACTTTCTTGGGACATACCACAATTACTCGAGAAATTGGACTTATCTTCCGGCCAATATAAGTAAAGAATGTGTTGGCATTATAGTACATTTTGTTGATATCTTTAAAATTACTTGGATTATGAGAATGATTACCCGTCACCTGCTTGGTAAAGTTTTAACGTTCAAGAAAAGCTCTAGACGGCGTAACGCACCTTTTGTTATGAGCGTTAGAAAAATTAGTGACTAAGAGGATGAGATGATAAAATGCATATGATATTGAATATGGAAAATAAAATGTTATATTCTTACTCAACGTAACCTGCCATTTGTAGGAGTTAAAAATTATGTAGTAGACTTAAATCTCTCCTTATTGTCCTAAATACTTGTAATTACATACACATATATATGTATAAATATTCGGGAAATTTTACAACTGTTGAGATTTCATAAAGATGATAATTTCAGATACAAAGTGTTTCTATATGCCGAAATTTCCGCTTCTAATGTTATCATATAGCTTCTTTCTCTCCTGTCTTTTGTTAATATTTCCATGCAGTTTGTTTCCCTGAGGAGCTTCTGGTAGGTAAAATTCACTATTTACAGCCCCCATAGGCTGAGCGGGTACGGAATAGGCATTCTGCTGCATGCCTTGGGGAAAACTACGCCTGTTAGCACCGGCTGTGTAGCGTATCGGCTCCTGAGCTGGTACCATATGGGACATCATTGGAGGTGCTCGCATAGGTGGAGGTCCATTGTAGTATTCCGCAGGTACGACAGGTTGAGCTTGCGGTGAATACCTATTAACGTGCTGCTGTGGATATTGATTGGGGCGAACTCCCTTTGGTACCATTTGCGGCGGATTATTGCTCCACTTTCCATCTAACATATGAGCATTGCCTGCCCGGCTGTTCCCATAAGCATTTGTTGTGTTATTATGATGCGGCGGCTGAGTTACCTTGTAAGTATTTACAGGGTGCTGGTGGTTAGCGTTCATTCGTTCCATTTGTTGATATAATGGAACGTTAGATGGAAGATTGGGCACACCTTGTTTTACTGGCACCATATGTTGGGGAATAGGTGAAGCATCTGCCCGTTGATTTCTGGACTTTAGTTCTGGGGGCACAATATTGTTTTGGAAGGGACGTTGTTTTTGTTGGTGAGATGGATAATTATGCTGGTCCCGATATGTCATATGTGGTTGATTTGCTAAAACGTGAGCAGGATCTTTATACCTAACGGGTACATTAATCGTGTTCTGCTTGAATCCAGCCGAATTGGTGGAGAATTGTGGAGACCTCGCAGGTGAATATGCAGAAGGTGGAACTGGTGCACTTGCAGGCGACATTTCATTTCTACGATCGTTCTGATAGTATTTTTGCTGAACAGGAGATACACAGTCTCCAGGCGCATTTTTATATGGTTTTGGTGTTACCTGTTGAGATGGACTGACTGCACCTTGTAAGACGTTCAGGCGAGACTCATTCGTAAATGCCTTTTTCGAATCCGAATTTGAATAAGTGGGTTGACTAGGCATTCTTGATGCCGGCAAGTTGTTGATATTTGGAGAATAATATGATGATGAATCGTCGTTGACTTTGGATTCCTCAGAAATCTTTCTAGGTTCCACTAATTTCCTATCAGCGGTGTATTTGGAACTATCAGCGCAAGAATCATTTGTATTTGTACTTAGCTTCAATGAGTGAACGGCGCTTGAATGGCTGCTTTGTAAGTCATCGTCAGTTATATTGGATGGCTTATATTGATCAAACTTTGTCAATGATTCGAAAGTCTCTGCCTCAGTTATGGAGATTTTTACATCGTCTGGCTCATTAATCATCATTTCTTCAACCATACCGTTTAATTCTTCAATAGCTGAGTCGGTAGCTCTTTTCTGGGAATTTTTAAGTTTGTCACTGTCGCCATCATCGTGTTCGTACATTAATTCCGGTATTTCAATCTTAAAGTTTGATGAACCGGTCTCTATTACTGGTAACTGATATTCATCAGGATTAAGTGTGCTAAACTGAGATAGTACTCGCTCTTCTTTTTTCGATTTGTGATTTTTGTTGGTATGGTATTCTTCGCGGATGGGAGCGTCTTTACTTTTTTCCTCAAATGATGAACTACTAGAGTTACTACCGCTTTTCTTTCGCAGGTTGTTTAGAGGATTCCATTTGGAGATTTTATGTTCAAAAGAATGCAAATTCACATTATGCTTATTTTTAGTCAATGCATTTTTACTAATGACTGTGTGATAGATTCCTTGGTTATCGGGTGCTGAATCCCTTCGAACAGTACTTTGCTGAGGTACCCCAGCTTGAAATTTTTTGTAGGTCTGAGACAGTGTAGGAGATTTGGAGAGAGGTGGATCTTCTAATTCAAAGTCATCAGGAGGTAGTTCCTTTTCGGTCGTTGGTGACTGTGCAGAAGTCTTTTTCTTCAATTGACCCTTTTTATTATAATCTAACGTTATATCACATTCTTGGAAAACCACCCATTTTTTAAATCCATCAAATTCAAATTCCAATATAATAGATCTTCCAAAAATTTTTTTCTTTTCGGATGTTTGTTCGAAAGAAAGGGACGATAACCAAGTCCAAATAAAATAATCATCGATATCTAGTCTTTTAACCTCAATACATTCTTTTAAATGAGAAATATTTTCAATACATTTTCTGGGAGCCCAACCTGGTTGAAATGTTGAATGTTTGGTAGACATTGCTTTCATCAACCTTCTTGACTCCTGGGACATTTTCCTGCTAATTCCCTCCACTGTATTTTTCTTTCTGAATAAAGACTTTAATAAAGCGTAGTCCTCTCTTGCTTCGAATGCATCATGATCACTGAAATCAAGAAGATCATTGCAACGCTCCAATAATTGCCAAGGTTTTCTCGAAAAGACGTCTGTTTTTAAAGTTACCAGAGGAATGGTTAGGATTGTCTCTGATGTGTACGCTGTTGATTTTCTTGGAGGATACTGATTATTGAATAGTAAACTCTTAAGTGTGCGCGGCAGCTTTGCCGATTCAAGATCTTGAGGGACAAAACTTCTTAGAAATGCTAAGAGTAGGTGAAACATGGCATCTGAAGCCGGAATCCACTGATCTAGCCCATCTTGTATGGAATTGTTGGGGGCAAAAGACTTCATGGCGGCTGATTCAAAATCGTAATCTTGGATATCAGAATTTGGTATCTGTTTACTAAACGCCCAGATTGCACACATCTTCGATATTTTTCTAGCGCTCATTTTATTAACTCTTGAATTTGATGAAATTGAAATAATCAAGTCAAAAAAATCGTAAACGATTGATGCATGATTTGGGGAAGCTAGACATTGAGGCATAATTTCCAAAAATGATTTTCGAGGAAATTTTTTATCTTCTTCCCTGAATTTAAACTCCAAATAAGATTTCCAGCCTATGATTTCTGAATTTGGAAGTCTGCACCAAATGTATTTTAAGCATTGAAATAAAGTCCAGACATCGGCCTTGGAAACAATTCTGAGCTGTTTTTTTTCGTTGACTGGTTGACCGTTTCCTAGTGGGAATAGCTGATTTAGTAATGTCAGCAATTTGTCGTTCGTCTGTTCCGGCCTGAACGGTATCATTAAAAATTCAACATCTGGACCTTTTTCCTTAAGTTCAGCGGTGATTACGTGTATGACGCCTTTAACTTTCTCCCGACTAAATTGATGGAAGAATTCAAACTCTTCGTCATCCATACTATTGTGTTCGTTTTTGGTTCTTCCGTTTGATCTAGGTACATTTTTCTCATTATTCTGATTTTTGTTTGGACTTAGATTTGTTTTCTGAGCTTTTTTTGGTGAATTGGATCGACTTTTCCTGATCTCAGCAGTCGGTGGAGTTGGGAGAGGTTTTGCCATATCGTTCATAACCAATACTATCCTAATACGAATACCCTTTTGCCATGTAAAGAAAACTTTTATAGAAGCAGCCTCTTGTCTCAAAATTCCCAAGCGATGACTTTTGGCGGTTTCAAGTTGTCATCATTTGCGAATGTTTCGTTTTTTTGTATTTTTCTTTGCTTTTTTCGTAGGAATACGCCGGAAAGTAAACAAATCAACAAAAACGCATTCAAAAACGCCTTGATATCTTTTACATATACATAAGAACACGTCCTTGGTGTGTGCACATGAAATTGTAAAATCTAGTGCTAGCAGGATTCTACCAAAAGTAAAGCTGAAAAATTTATGGCACTTTATTTACACGTATAAAATTTTAACGAAACAAGTATATATTATGAGAGGGGAAATGAACAGAATATATAGAAATATACTCCAGTTGCATCAATAAGTCTATTCAATAATACGTGTGATTAGACCGGTACCAACAGTTCTTCCACCCTCTCTGATATTGAAACGTTGACCAACTTCTAATGGGGTAGGATGGATCAAATCACATTCCATTTCAACATTGTCACCTGGCATAACTTGCATAGAATGATCTTCAACCTCCTTAGGAAATCTCATCACAACTGTAACATCAGCTGTTCTTATAAACATTTGTGGTCTGTAGTTTTCACCAAACCCAGAATGTCTACCACCTTCCTCTTTGGATAAAATGTACAAAGAGGCTAGAATCTTTGTATGGGCTTTAACGGTACCTGGCTTAGCTAAGACCATACCTCTCTTCAATTGATCTCTCCTGATACCTCTAAGTAAAACACCGGCATTGTCACCTGCCATAGCAGAGTCCAATTCCTTTCTAAACATTTCAATACCAGTAACTGTTGTTTTCAATGGGGTAGAGTTGTGACCAACAATTTCCAATTCCTCACCTTTCTTTAAATTACCCCTTTCCACACGACCAGTGACCACAGTACCTCTACCGGAGATAGAGAAGATATCTTCAACGGGCATCAAGAAAGGCTTGTTCAAATCTCTTTCAGGTGTAGGAATATACTCATCCACTGCATCCAAAAGTTTCATGATGGCCTGCTCCCCAATTTCAGGTTGGCGACCTTCCAAAGCGCAAAGGGCAGAACCCATGATAATTGGAGCATTATCACCGTCAAACCCATATTCGTTTAAAAGTTCTCTCATTTCCATTTCGACTAACTCTAACATTTCTGGATCATCAATGGTATCAACCTTGTTAACAAAAACGACAATATGTTGGACACCAACTTGTCTGGCCAAAAGTAAATGTTCTCTAGTTTGGGGCATTTGTCCATCGGTAGCAGCTACAACAATGATAGCACCATCCATTTGAGCAGCACCGGTAATCATATTCTTGATGTAATCAGCGTGGCCTGGACAGTCGACGTGAGAATAATGTCTCTTGGCCGTTTCGTATTCCACGTGCGCAGTAGAAATTGTAATACCACGAGCTCTTTCTTCCGGAGCCTTATCGATGGCAGCATAGTCCAAGAAGTTGGCACCACCTTTTGCGGCTAACGTTTTCGTAATGGCTGCGGTTAAAGTTGTCTTCCCATGATCAACATGGCCGATCGTACCTATATTTACATGCGGTTTGGAACGATCAAAAGCAGCTGCATAGGAAGTAGTAGTTTGAGAAAAGGTCCTAGAAATTACTGAAGAGAGCCTCAGAAGTTTCCCAGGAGCTTTAAAAGCTGTTCTTGTGAGTAATCTTGGTAATAAAGCTGACATTTTTGTCTGTTACCTTTGTCGAGCTAGAATAAAACTGAAAGCACAAAATAGTTTACAACAAAGAAGCTCAAATTTTTTCAGCTTAATCAGTTTCAAAGATAAAAATGACCAAAAATAGGAAAATCTGTAACCAGTTAGCAGCAAAAGGGAGGAAAGCCTGGTCGCGAAAGGATATATTGACTGAGGTCGGATGGGTGCTAAAACAAAATCCTTAAAAATATGAAAAATCAGCTCCAGCGCGGGTTAGTGGGGAACTGACCAATCAATGGGCAGCCTGTCAATTTCAATGCGGGTAACAAGGTTGTCAGTATAATAGACCCAACTTACTGCTTTATGTTTATGTATATGTATATATCAGAGACCTAATCGAGAATAGAGAAGTGCTCACATATTGCATAAATTGAAAAGTCCTCCAGAGGCGAAGTATATAAACTAAATGTTTTAAATGAGAAAAGCAGCTTCTTTTTCTTTCTTCCACGTAGTACTAAATCATGTCGGAAAGCGATAATTGCTTTTCTTCGTCGTCAATATTACTGGATGACACAACTTCCGTGGCTTTGTTTTCATTTTCTCCAGGATATCGCGATGTTAGCACAAGCGTGATACAAAGTAGTAAGCAGGCGATGAAGAGACCAAATATGAACCAGGAAAAAGCCATACAGACCAGCTGCAACCTGAGTTCTTCCGTCGTCAGATCGTGAGGAATATTTTTATCTTGGAATATGGATGCTGCGCCTTCTGGTCGCGAGTTACCCATTAATCCTAGCTTAATGCTGTTGCCGAAGGCTCGTATGGCGGACTTAAAGTAACCCTTCTCGAAAGGGTGATGCTCATCGCACAGTATCATGACTTTAGAATCTTCATTCGTGGATGAATTGTTTATCTTGGAAATAGCGAAGGTCGTAAAAGCCAAAGTCATCAATAAGATCTGTTAAGTAGTATTTGAGAGAAGGAGTAAACTAACCTTGAATTGAGGTCTTGATTACAAGTTGCTTGCTTAGTGACACATTTGACAAGAAAAAACAGTAATACGCCAGAACATTTGCGGCCCCTTTTTATATCAAAAGTGCTAAACATGCTATTTAAGTATTTCTTTTGCTGTTGATACGCAATTTTCATTGCGCTGCTGCAGATGTGGTACCCTTTACCGCACAAAAATACTTCTATCTGGATATTATTCCGTGTACTTGGCGAAGAAGCCATCCCGTTTTGAACGCCATTGCCGCTAACCTCCGCGCTTTCGCTTGCAGCAATGGCTACATCCGCACGGTTCCGCTATTGCCACGACATTGTGGTGGTAATAGCCAAGGCAATGGTGTGTACAACTTACGATCCCTCTGCTTGCGGAAGCAGTCAAAAGGCAAGTGAGATCTACTCTATAAACTGACACTTTATCCAGGGAATTATCGAGAAAATTCTGTCTTGTCAATTAGAGAAGTAAGGGTCCACAGGGAAATAATACTTTCTAAGGGAGTTTCTTTCCTTAAGGAGGTGCAAAATGCAAAAGATATACAGTTTATAGGTTGATACACATAGAGCAAGTGGTCTTAATGAGTCACGGGAGGTCAAGATGCTCTTTTTTTTCTTCATCGTTTCAGTTTTGTATCTTGAGCGGAGTGAACTTGCCCTTTAAGCGGGCCATACCCTTACATGGCGTTAGCACTTATTTTCAAGGTGAATATATACAATGTCAGTTACCCGTTTTTTTGTCTTCCGCTGTATAAGCTTGCTATCATTAAAAGCCGCATGTGGCATCCTGAATTCTGTCACCCCTTAAATACAAAAAATAGTGTAAATGGTACTTGATCTCTTCTGGAGGAATAAACAATAATTCTTGATGGAATTTGAGAGAAAGTAAGTGTTCGGCTAAGCACAATAAAGATATAAACCTGTGACTACCTATATAAGTTCGTAATGTCAGCACCTGCTCAAAACAATGCCGAGGTTCCCACTTTCAAGTTAGTTCTTGTTGGTGATGGAGGTACTGGTAAGACTACCTTTGTGAAGAGACATCTGACCGGTGAATTTGAAAAAAAATACATTGCAACTATCGGAGTAGAAGTTCATCCTCTATCTTTTTATACTAATTTCGGTGAAATTAAGTTCGATGTCTGGGATACCGCAGGCCAAGAAAAATTTGGCGGGTTAAGGGATGGTTATTACATCAATGCTCAATGTGCAATTATTATGTTCGATGTCACATCCAGAATCACTTACAAGAACGTCCCTAATTGGCATAGAGACTTAGTCCGTGTGTGTGAAAATATTCCCATAGTGCTATGTGGCAATAAAGTCGATGTCAAAGAGAGAAAGGTTAAGGCCAAGACTATCACTTTCCATAGAAAAAAGAACTTACAATATTATGACATTTCTGCAAAATCCAATTATAATTTTGAAAAGCCTTTCTTGTGGTTGGCTAGAAAACTTGCCGGTAACCCACAATTGGAGTTTGTTGCGTCTCCTGCATTGGCCCCACCTGAGGTGCAAGTTGACGAGCAACTAATGCACCAATACCAGCAAGAAATGGACCAAGCCACTGCTTTACCATTACCTGATGAAGACGATGCTGATTTATAAAAACATGAAAATTTATATACGAAAATATTCTGCTTCTTCTCACATCAATCTAAAAATTTTTTTTTGAAATTTCTTTTATTTTTAATATATAGTTCTGAAAGTCTATTTTTAAAGAATTAATTCTTCTCTGTTTAATTGCCACATTGTAATTTTTTTTTGGTATGTTGAAGTTTAACCTGTACATTTCTTTTCTTTTAAATTGAATCAAAGACCAATAAACGGGATCCGATCACAACATGATCGTCCAATAACGCTCCCTCTTGCACTTCACTTACTACTTTATAAACCTAATTTTTATTTTTTACTAGATTCCTTTTTTCTTCCTGCTGGCGCTTTTTTTTTTTTGCCCGTCCAAAAGTTTTCAATGAAAAGTAATCCTCTTGAAAAGAGATACTTCTTTCGATTACAATAATGTTCTTATTCATATACAAATAGAATATCAGAAGATCGGAAACGAGTTAAGATAAAATATAAGAAGAGGAAAGTATTCCCAATTATGTTTTCATTTAATTGGCAGACGCAACAAAAAAAAGTATAATATATTGGGAGAGATAGTTCAGTCTCACCCACATTCTCTTTGCCCTGTGCCTCGCTCGGTTGTTAATTGCCAATATTACGATCTTGAGCTGGATGACAAAAAAATAAAGATACATTTTATTTTTTGATCAACGGGCTAAAACAATTAGACTTCTTTGAGTACGAGGATATCGCTATTTTTATCTCACGGTATCGTATTGTAATTAGAACGTCTCATATCATATCGTATAATTCGGCCTTTATTTCAAGAAAAAGAAGAGAAGTTATTCTTGTGCATGTTCGTAAACTGATTTATTTAAAACTTACATATGACTTGAAAAAGTTTTTCTTTGAACCAAATTACAGGCATATTCCGCTGATATTAAGCGTTTTTCTCAGCAAATTCCTTGATAAAATCTACCAAGTTTTGTACAGCTTTCACTGAAAGCGCGTTATAGATGGAGGCTCTGAACCCACCAACTGAACGATGTCCTTTCAAACCGGTTAAATGACGAGCAGCTGCCTCTTTTAGAAACTGGTCATCAAGGCCGTCATTTTTAAGGGTGAAAACGACATTCATTTTTGATCTACACTTTGGATCCACTGGAACGTTGTAAAAATCTGAATTTGCATCCAATGCCTCATATAATATCTTGGCCTTTTCTTCATTTTCAGCCTGTTGCGCTTCAACACCACCCTTCTTCAAAATATGTTGGAACACGAGATCCATAACATGTAAAGTGAAAATTGGAATTGTATTATAGGCTGAGTTGTTCTTCACCACCGTTGGATAGTCGAATGCAATAGGGGTGATTGGTACTCCCAATTCATGTAATGTTTCATCAGAAGCGCCAGAAATATTCTTAAGGATGGATTTCTTGATAATGTATAGGGTTAAGCCTGCTAAACCAATGTTTTTTTGGGCGCCTGCCATGATGACACCATATTGAGAAACGTCAATCTTACGAGACAAAATGTCGCTGGATAAGTCAGCAACAATTTCGATGTTGGGGTCGTTTACTAAACATTTTGGTAATTCTGGCCATTCAACACCATGAACAGTTTCATTCTCACATAGGTACACGTATGAGAAAGCCTTACCTTTGATTTTATCTTCCCAAAGGGATTCATCTGGAATTTTACCAAATTTGCCATTGTTATAATCTTTAGCGTTGAAGATAACTTCAGCAGGAACGTGCAATCTCTTTGCCTCTTCAAAAGATTTCTGAGACCAACTACCGGTGACTAAATAACCGGCAGGTGCAATCTTCCCATGCTTACCCACATATGCAGCTGCCAAATTAGTAGCAACGGAAGAAAAACCAGTAGTGCCACCACCTTGCAAGTAGAACATTTCATGAGTGTCAGGAATATTTAGCAGTTCGATTAAGTGCTTCTTAGAGTCTTCAATCACTTTGGTGGCATCCTTCGAACGGTGAGAAATTTCACCGATACCCAAACCTATGTCATTGAAATTGATTAAGTCTTTAGCAGCTTGTTGCAAAACTGGTGTAGGCATTTGAGCTGGCCCTGCTCCGAAGTGTTGTGGTTCCTCTCTTTCCAAAGACATTGTTTCTTATCACTAATGGTTAATCGATGATTGATCAACTAATTAGACCTGTGTTGTTCAATTAAGTAATTTCAAAGGCTCCTTAATGTCTTTGTCTATTTTATGAAGGCACTTATATATATACATACATATAAAACGTATAAAAGAAAAGTAGTCATTAATTCGCGATGCTTAGAAAGAGTCACTACTTTTGGGCGTACAAGGTAAGAATAGTTTGAATGGTAAGCTCGTGACCAAATTGTGGCTGCAGTTAAGATGCCTCGGCCGGCGTCAGGTAAATTAATGCCGTCATCCGGGTTTCCTGTCCTTATTATTGCTTTTCTTTTGGGACCATACATCCGTACATATTGTGGACCCATTTATTTTTGCGCAGATGTTTTTTGCGTCTTCTGCTTAGGGCAAGGGTGACCGAGTTTCTCATCTATGCTGCATTTTCCCCCAATTAGTTTTGTCCCGTATTCACCATGGTGAAGTAATCTCATCCCAATCTTCAATATTAAGGATGAAGATTCTGAATTAGCACTCCTTCCTCAAGATACTAGATAAACAAATTATACAAAATGGTACGTTAATATTGTGTTAAAATGCTCCACGAAACGCTTTTTTTAGGAAACTTGTCCCCATACAGGAAGAAGGTGTATTAAAAGGGAAAACTACGATCAAAGTAATATTTTGAATAGGAAAGATTGCCCCCATGATAATATTAATAATCCATCAAATGCCTGTAGATAATGACTGAAAAATGAAAAGAAAATAAAATATTGTATCATTATTATGTTCAGATGTAAATGTACAAAAAAGGAAGAAAGACGAGAATTTCAAAGGACGATTATTTTCGTTAATATTCACAACATGTTGAATATAGACCTTTCCTAAAAAATTAGCGTCTGCGTTGCAGTAACTCCATAACACAAGTCTGAATATCTCATTACTAACATTAAATGAAAATTTTTTTTTTCAAATTCTCCTCAGGCTAAAGTTCACGGTTCTCTAGCTCGTGCTGGTAAAGTTAAGTCTCAAACTCCAAAGGTTGAAAAAACTGAAAAGCCAAAGAAACCAAAGGGTCGTGCTTACAAGAGATTATTGTACACCAGAAGATTCGTCAACGTTACCTTGGTTAACGGTAAGAGAAGAATGAACCCAGGTCCATCTGTCCAATAGATACTATCTAAAATTCTATACTTTTATTGTTCTACATGTGTAATTAAACAAAAATATTATAATTAGGAAATATTTACCCTTTTTACATGGCTTTTTGATTCGAACTGCTAAAATCTAGGACTTACTATACATCATTTTCTCAAACATTTGAAACGGCCATAGGGATGGCCATCATTGTAGCCCGACTATTACCTTGATCATTCAATCACTGACCGCCTTTGAACCTATATCAAAATTTCCTCCGATTAAAGAAACTATACATAAAAAGAGCAATTACTTTGATCATTAATAGTGAGTACATAAAATTACATATTTTCTATAACAGTAGTTTCATCTTTGTTTGCTTTCCATTACCAATCATCACCATTGTCCATATCGTCATGAGCTCCCACTTTAGTTTTTCTTTTGTTTAAAGCTGCTGCCAACGCATCTGCTAAAGAAGCCGGAGGTCCACCAGGTGTGCCTCCATTTCCAGCCGCTGCTGGTGGTGAAGCAGATTCTCCACGTGCTTCCTGCAGTAAAACTGAGGGCTTATCTAGCTGCGATTTGTCAACTTTTCTCAAAGCGCCTATGCCACCTGCCCCTCTAATTGAAGCTAAAAGTGCATCACGACCTGCATCTCCAGTAGTTTCAGCGAATGAACCGCCTCCGGATGTTGATGTAGCTGGCATTTGAGGAGGTGGGGGTGGAGGTGGAGCTCCTCCAGATTGAGGTTGTTGAGTTAGGAATGCTGGTGGCGGAGGTGGTGCAGCACTCGTCGTCGATGGTAACGTTGGCGGAATAGGTGCTGAGGGTGCTGACTGAGGTATCTGCGACTGGCCTAAAAATGCCGGAGGAGGTGGTGGTGCCACTGGCACATTTGTGGCTTGCGAAGGTGCTTGAGTATTCTGAGGAAGGGGAACTGTAGGTTGTCCAGTTGCTGCAGTCATTTGTGGTGTCAGGGTATTGAAAGTTGTCACTGGAGGAGGGGGTGGAGATGACATGTTGCTATTTGTCTGATATCCAAAGGGGCGGTTAGAATTATTGTACTGTTGTGGATTTTGTTGCATCGTAATGTTTGGTGTGGGGCGAGATGCTCTTGGAGGAGGTGGTGGTGCTGGCCCTCTTCTTCCAGTGGCCTGTGGAAGGAGGCTATTTCCACCGGCAGAATTCAGGGTATTACTGGTTACGTGCCTATGTGGTGGAGGCGGTGGTGCTGGCCCACGCCTTGGCGGAGGTGGAGGAGCAGGTAGGCGAACACCTGAACCTTCAGTAGTGGTACGCATTGGCGGAGGAGGTGGCACAGGCCGATTATTTCTGTTAGGCAACTGTGGAAGGGGTCTATTCTGCTGTGGTATGCCCATTGAAGGAGCTTGATTAAACTGCTGCTGAGGTACCGGAAATGGAAATGGGTTTGTTGCAGACTGTGTCGAGGGAATTTCAGGAATTGGGAATGGAAATGGATTGCTTTGGGATTGCGAAGGCGCGTTATTTTGAGGTGGAGAGTTATGTTGTGGAGGGTCTGGTAATGGCGCAAACTGATTTGGTAAAGGCGGTAAACTATGCTTTGGATGCGTTTCTTCTTTTCTTACTTCAGGAGATGCAGGAGGAAGAGCAGGGGCTGGGGTAGTCGGTGCGGATGCTGTTGTCGAATTGATATCGGAAAATGAACTTGTTTGATCTGAATCAAATGTTTCGGCCGTTGGCGGAGGAGGGGGAGGAGCCTTATGCTTTGTAGTTGGAATTGTGTCCACATCTTCATAATTATATCTTTTCCTTTGATTGTCAATCAATGACTCCCCTCTCGGGCCGTGCACCACCTGAGATTTTTGTTCTTCTCTTACTTTCTTGGTTAATGCTACAGCATTTTTGTTCAACAAAGTTTTCCTGTTAGCATATCTTTCACGCTTTTGAACTCTCTTTAAAAAGTGCGATGCTTCATTAATATCTACAAACAATAAACCTGCAAAGCATTCTTCCATCTCAAATGTATGAAAAAAAGTACGGTCTTGATAGTATTCAAAATTCACATACAATTCTTGGTCCCAGATAACTCCTCTATGGCCATTGATGTCAACTAATTTTAAAAAAAAAGTATTCCCCACAAGATCATCTACCAGAGCAAGAGCTCCTGAAAGTCCAGTGTACTGCCATTCATTTTTATCAGGGTATGCAATGTATAGTCGAGCCACCGTAACATCAATAATCTTATTCGACGCTTTTGGTAGAGCCCTTTTGATAATTTCCTTATCTGAAGAGTTTAGGAGTCCCATATTAAATCACGCCTATCAACACTTAAAGTAACGAACTGTAATTTCTAGCGGAGATGGCAATCGCTACAGCACTTCCTTTTCTACTATGTATATTCTACATTCAATATTTATTATTACATATTCATGATTTTTTTTCATAGGTATTGACTGGCCCCTTTTCGGACGTCTCGCACGTATTCAATGATCATATAAACTATTTGGAAAATTCAAAAAAAAACAACTATAAGATCAGTTAAGGCTTATATCATAGATCTTTTAAACCAGAGACACAATTTCAAGTACCATGGGCAACTGCATGCATTGCATTTAGTTTTGCCTTTTTTCTAATTGCAAAAGAAGAGTATTCCAAAACCACTTCTTTGATAAATCGTCCACGTCAGCCGGCGTTACTTGAAACGCATACTTTATGAAAAAGGGCCATCAACTTGTCTTTTTGTTAACATTCATTTTGAAAATATGAACTTTGGTATAATTGAAAATCTAGCATATCTATATTTTTTGAATATATTTAGGCGATAACTTAAAAAAGCATTGTTTCAGTTCTGAAGTTTGTTGCTTGTTTCTATTCTTTACTGGATGTCTGAAACCCCAAAAAAAAAAAAAAAAAAGGACTCCACAAGTAGCGGCTGTAAGCGCGCTAAACTCCGACAGTGTATTATATATACGTAAACGATCCTGATATAAAAATCCAATCCATTACCCCGGGATTATTTTATTACAGAGTAGGATTTTCTGGTGTTAAGTCTAGTGAGTTATCTTCTAACTATGAGCAGTCGTGTGTGCTACCATATTAATGGTCCCTTTTTCATAATCAAATTAATTGATCCAAAACATTTGAACTCTTTAACTTTCGAGGATTTTGTATACATTGCACTATTACTGCATAAGGCAAACGATATTGATTCTGTTTTGTTTACTGTTCTACAAAGCTCAGGCAAGTATTTCTCCTCGGGAGGTAAGTTTTCAGCAGTTAACAAGCTAAACGATGGAGACGTTACAAGCGAAGTGGAGAAAGTCTCAAAGCTGGTATCTGCTATAAGCTCTCCTAACATATTTGTGGCGAACGCATTTGCAATCCATAAAAAGGTTCTGGTGTGCTGTTTGAATGGACCGGCCATCGGACTTAGCGCATCGCTAGTTGCTCTTTGTGACATTGTTTACTCGCAAAACGATTCAGTATTTCTTCTTTTTCCCTTCAGCAATCTCGGTTTTGTCGCAGAAGTGGGAACTTCTGTTACCTTAACTCAAAAACTGGGTATAAATTCTGCAAACGAACATATGATTTTCAGTACACCAGTTCTGTTTAAAGAATTGATAGGAACTATTATTACAAAAAATTATCAACTGACAAATACTGAAACATTTAATGAAAAAGTTCTTCAGGACATAAAGCAGAATTTAGAAGGCCTTTATCCGAAAAGTGTACTAGGTATGAAAGAATTGTTACACAGTGAAATGAAACAGAAGCTTATCAAAGCACAAGCAATGGAGACTAACGGAACCTTGCCTTTTTGGGCAAGCGGCGAGCCATTCAAAAGATTTAAACAGCTTCAAGAGGGAAACAGGCGCCACAAGTTATAATAATATAGCATTTAGAGATAGGATTTTAACATAAAAAATCTACTACACGATCATACTTCTGCAATTGTTAAATTCCGGGTTCTTTAATACTTTAATGTTGGCGCACAATATTTTATATCTGTTGTAAAATCCGCTTACAATATAAGTGAAATTGTTCCATTTTGTTTCATAGGAATTCTTACTCAAAAAGGATGTTTTTTAATATTCATATAATATTTACAAATAGCTCTCTGAAAAAAAGGATTTTTTTTTACACCTAATAAAACTGTCATTCATGCTAAGTAACTAAAGTGCTTCACAACTGTACTTAATGAACTGAATCAATTTCCTTGGCAATGCAAATTCTTCCAGACAAGAGGCGGCCGCGGCGGTATCTCTAGAAAATTTGGCAGCCGCACAAAAGGGTCCTACTGATGACGGGCTGGCAAACGGCGCTCTCCAAGGCACAAACTTTGTGACAAAATAGAATCCAGCGGCAGAGATCCGGATAAAAATGGGGGAGTGGACTTTCAAAAGCCGTACACCTCTTGTACTGAGGACAAATAATACAAGTTAAACTTGAATATTTAGATATGAGACAAAATGCTAACGCACATTCTCACTCCTAAATACTTAATTTCGAAGTCTGCGTTCCAAGATATGTAAGCCATCCATTCATACGGGATTGATGGAAAAGTCAGTAAATTTACAATACCCCTTTTATTCCGTTTGATGTGACAACTACTCGAAATCTGCGTAGTAATAAATATAACCAAAGGGAGTTCTAAAGAAGAAAAAAGGAACTCCCCAAAATAGGTCAACGATTACGAAAATTTTTATATGTTTGTTGGAAGTATTCGAGGAATGAAAAGAAAAATGGGTAGCAAACTGGGAATAACTGAAATAGAACCAAACGTCATCTTTTTAGAAAGAAAGGCATTCTTAGAATCATGATATGCCGTCCTTCGACCATATTGTGACCTAAGCTTTTTCTTCGACAATTGATACTGCATAATCGAAGGAGGATAAAAAAGTTGTTACGATAGTATTCCTTGAATGCACTTGGACTATATATACATGTTTATATTAGACGCATCTTTGACATTTTGCTTGCGCTAACCTTGCAGGTAAGGAGAGCAAAGGGAAAATGCATCGAAAAAAAAAAATCGTGCTATTTTCGCTAATAACTATGCAAAATCAAGTGAAATGGTGTTTCTCGAAAAAGGTCACAAGCGCAACTTTATTTTCATGGTATATTCAGAATTTATTTTAATGATCGAAAAAAATTGGCCTAGCAAAGTAATCATTCAATAGTTTAAAGGCGGTTGCGGAGGATAGTGACAGAAAGAACTTCAGAAAAAGGTCCCTAGCCTAAAAGGAGCCATCACTATTAATGAACTCTATGAAGTTTCTGCTAAGAGAAAAGAATTTAGCCGATGTTTTGTTCAACTGCGACGCTTAGGGAAGAAAACATCGAAATATCGCAAGTTGTGTAACCCAGGCCACTCAAAGTCGAGTCTTTAAAAGTAGTGGTTTTATGCATATGTGCTGTTGTTGTTTTCCGAGAGGGATGCATATGAAATCTAGCCGAAAAGGCGATATCGTAGTATACAATGATTATGTATTTTTTTTGATTTTAATTTTTAGATAACCGACGATGGGGATAAAAGATATAAATCATAATGGTATCAAGCATCGTTGCTACTATGAAAAAAGACATTATGTGATAAACACGCTTTATCTAATCAATTCACTTACTTCTTTACAAAATTCACTCATTCAACGATAGAATAAAATAGTCTCAAATTTGAGATTTTTTTTTTTAACTTCGGATGTTCTTCTTCGGGAAAGGAAGAAAGCAAGAAAAACAAGAAAAAAATAAGAGGAAACGGAGATAAAATTGCATGTCTGCATTATGACTGAACAAGAGCGGCTCACGTAATTTGCATTATAACGTAAAATGGATTTACCCAAGGACAAAAGTGACAGAACTCATCAAAGAATTAATCTAAATAACAGTGGGACAGATCGAACTAATGATTTGTACCTTCATATTGTCCAAACGTTCGGTTGCATAGAAACAACTGCAACGGAAAATGCCACGAAACTGTTAATGCTGGGTGACGTCGAAGTAGAAATATCTGCGAGCAGCGTTTCAATTGAGTGGACACAGAATTCAATGATAAGCCAAACAATTGCCGATAGTATAGTAATAATGATCATCGGTTTGTGTGCAAGCGACAAGAACGTGCTATCTGAATCAGAATTGAAAGAGAGAAACCATAACGTTTGGAAGATCCAAGAATTGCAAAATCTGTTTCGAGAACAATTTGGAGACAGTTTTAGCATCGATGAAGGAATAGGAAAAAAAGAAAATGTAAAGAATGGTAGCGTCACCATAGGCAAGAGTAAAGCCACGATCGATTTCTCCACCATGAAGCTGATTGATTGTAATTCGAACCCACTAAAGGGAAGAGTGGAGAGCATACTAAGCATTGGCCAGAAATTAACAACTCCATTGTGCTGAACGTCATTACTTACCTTTTTATTTTCCTGTATGTGCTTTCATCTGAATTATTGGTGGATTATGTAACAAGTTGTTGAGTTTTCCCCATATAACTACTTCGCCAAGGAAATGGTAGGTGCGGGGGCGGAGAACGCAAACCAGCGTATCTATGGCTAAATAAGGAAGAAGCAACAACACTGTTGTAATTATGAGGCATACATAGACACAGATTCGTACATTATTTCCATAATACGTAGGAATATTACTCAAGGACAAGCGGATTTCAACCTTAAAAGGTGAGGAGTAGCTGCATGAGCATCGGTGACGGTGATTTCACCTTACTTTTTCGGAATACGAATGTACACAAGCGGCACAATAAAGTTTAACCAATCTTGTTTTACGTAGCTATTTTTATTACTCTTAGTTTTGTGTGTATCTGCAATGCTACGAAGCGCCTCCGTAAACACCAATAATCGGTGCTGGAGTACTCTTATCACAAAAAGCCCGAGCACGCACCATGTAATTTCCGAGATCTGTTACGCAAACAAAGGAAAGGCGGGAGTACCACAGCAGTGTCAAGGTCTATTGACGCACCCCGCAGGAAACGGCTTACGTAAGCTCCGTCATACAAAATGCGTAGAGACCATGCATTCTCCACACATCGTATTGAGCGAGTAGTGGGATGTGGTGGCTTCTTCTCGGTCCGAAAACTATATTTCTTCCGCGGAAAGACGCGCTGCTCCAAAGCGGCGACAAACCTCTTTTTTTTGCCCCTTCTTATGAATGCAGCAAATGAAGAGCGTCCTCGTCCGTAAGTGAGATGGCGTGGCGTGGATCTGCAGGCTGGTAACAGCCAAGCTAAAAGAACACCAGACAGACAATCAAGGAGGACGCGGCGAAAAAATTACTCACTGGGTTATGGGCGGTTATCTGCAGCAGAGTGGGGCAGTGGCCTAAAAAACATCAGGGGGAGAATCAACGTACGTCAAATCAACAGAAAACTACTGCTAAAAGAAACGAATACAACCCGAATCAACAGTTTTTCTCTATTTGTCGCAGTCTTTCCTCTCTAATTTTACTTTTTTTTTTTTTTTTTTTTTTTTTGATTTTTTTTTTTTTTTTTTTT
>OBMA010000744.1_pt1 | contig 19776 bp, 9 predicted proteins | sample 1539141 | NCBI WGS metagenome assembly OBMA01 (sample SAMEA3991484, study PRJEB22521) | metagenome | biome: anthropogenic terrestrial biome; feature: sewage plant; material: raw primary sludge | place: Sweden | collected 2012-09-26
GGAAAACAGCGGTCTGCGAGGCAAGTGTCCCCGAAGTGGTACAGCGAAGAAATGAGGAAAATGGCGGTCTGCGAGGCAAGTGTCCCCGAAGTGGTACAGCGAAGAAGTGAGGAAAACAGCGGTCTGCGAGGCAAGTGTCCCCGAAGTGGTACAGCGAAGAAGTGAGGATTCGGGAATTGGAAGAAAGGAAGTCCCAAAAAATAGTAGATATTTTTCCCCTTTTTTCATTAGTTTTTTCGTTAGTATTTTTTAACAAAGTAACTTTTTTATTTCTAATTAAAGAGTCTAATTATAGTCTAAGTATATTGGTACCCCGAAGTGGTACAGCGAAAACCTCGCAGCCCAGTATTTTCGTTTTTGCAGGTGTCCCCGAAGTGGTACAGCGAAAAAAAGGGGGAAAACAAAAAAGCGGAAAAATCATCAAAAAAAGGGCAAGTGTCCCCGAAGTGGTACAGCGAAAAGGGCAAGTGTCCCCGAAGTGGTACAGCGAAAAGGGCAAGTGTCCCCGAAGTGGTACAGCGAAAATGTAATAAAAGTCCACAATAAGAACGTAAAACATTCTAAAAGTCGTAAGTGTCCCCGAAGTGGTACAGCGAAAACTGTTAAAAAATTAACAGATACAGAAAAAACGTAGAATCAGTGTAGATTTTTTTGTAAAAATGTTATATTTTTGTAGAAAATAAAAGAATTAAAAAATAAGAAAATGGGAAAAGAAGAGGAAAAAGAAGAAAAGATTTTAAAGACTTTAAATTTAAAATTGCCAGTGGAAGAATACAATAGGCTGCAGGCCTATTATATAGCCAAAGAGGGGCTTACACTGAGAGCGCATACGACAAAATATTTATTGGAGGAAGCCAAACTAATAACAGTGAATATAGAAAAAAATGAAAACATTGGAAGAAAGGAATGAGGCGAAGGAGAACAAGAAGTATCTGTCAAGGGTACGCACTCCCCGAACACTTGTGATGCCAGAGAGCATAGATGCGATGACCATACAGTACGGGGCCCTTTTGGGTCAAGTAATGAGAGATATTTGTATATATGTCTGTAGGTGTAAGAATCGGGATTTGTTTGGAAACGCTGTCTTTTCAATCGATGATTTTGTAAAAGAGTTTGGATATAGAAGGAACGTTATCAGAGGCAAAGCCGTCCATCTTGAAGGAAATTATTTCAACGGAGAGGTATTGAATGAAAAGAGAATAGAATGTGATTCGCTTTTAGACCTTGCCGTTTATCTTGGAACAAAGGAAGTTTTTTCTGTGAGGAATAAAGAAAAAGTGCAAGAAGAAGGTAAAATAATTACCAGAATATATAATCGAAGTTACATGATGTTGTCTGGAGATGCAAAGGTAGAAGGAAAGGCACACAAGAAAGTCTATTACTTGCAATTAGGTCCAGGTTTTGCGGAAGAGTATTTCAACCGATATTTAAAAATCAATTACAATGATTATTTGAAAATCGGAGAGGGAAAGTATAAGAAAATAAACAGTGTAATATTTTACAAAAGGTATTACATGATATTATGTTATTACAAATCTTTCTGCAAGGGTATCTATGAGACGACAGTAGATAGAGTGGCCGCCGATATGAAAATAGCAATCACCGAAGCCAGGAAAAAGAAAGTTGAGATAAAAGAGATATTAGAGGCTTTAAGTAAAACGTTGGAAGAAGAACCCTTCTTTTTTGAGTTTTACAAAGAGCCCAAAGAAAGATATGAGTACAGGATAAGATTCATATTTCCGAGAGAGAGAACTCTTGCATTGGAGAACAGGCAAGAAGTCATGCCACGATGTGAAATTTTCCTCGGCAAATTATGGGAGTCCTTCCAGGCCGATTTTTATATGGATTATCGTCAAAAATTGGAAGGAGGCAAAACTCTGGGTCAAATAGAGCTGTTTAACAGATTAGATAAAGATAGGAAGGATAAAACCTATCTCACGAAAGAGGGCGTATTAAATCCGTTTCTCTTCCAGAACTGTTTTGCAGAGTGGTTTTTCTCCGAGAAAGACGCAGAGAAAAAGAAACAGGAGTATAGAGCCTGTTTCCATCGGGTATATAATATCGAATATCCAGAAAATGAAAAGATGTATTTCGATGAGAAAAATTTGGATATGATATATGAGAAACAAGAAGAGAAAAGGAGATTGGAGCAAGAAGCGTTAAGAATAAAGAGAAATTAAAATCAAAGATGTATTTTGTTGTGATGAGACTGTTTCTCAAATTGGTTAATCTTGATTAGTTTTTGCATTTCATCTTTGTTCAAGTTTGTTGCCAGAACGAGAGGCTGGCAAGGGATAAGTTTAGAGATTTGCGAGTAAGAGAATCCAGAACCTATGACATTATCCACAAGAAATACTTTTTGCCCAGGTTTCTTAGAAAAAGGGGAAGAAAGGAAATATTCAGGCTTAACAGTATCGAATGATTTTGATTGTTTAAGGTTGTAGATGGTATCACCTGGAGTACGTTTAATAATATCGAGGACTGTAGCTCCAGAACGAGAAGCAATAAGATTGGCAGCGTTAAGAGTATAGATAGCACTACCAGAATGTTGCGGACAAGGAATAAGAATAGAGTTATCATCAACCACGTTTTGTTTAAGAACAAAGTTGGCAAAAAAGGAGATAGCTAAAGAATCATTGCCTTTCATCAAGTGGGCAAGATTAGAAACATTATCTTTTACTTGTTCGAGATAATTTATACCATTAATTTCAATCATTTTAAGTAAATTTGCGTATTAGAAAAACAGAGCGAAAATAAGGAAAAAAAGATAAATGAGAAAAAAATTATTACTGTGTGCTGCGCTTTTAGCAGCCACAACATTAACCTGGGCAGGGAAAGCCCATTTGACGCACATAAAGGGCAACCAGGCAGCTGGAGTCCGATATGGAGTAGGAACCAAAAACAAGTATGACGTAGGAATCACATATTCTTACTGTTTTGGAAACCAGTACACCTTCACGTGCGAGGTGGACCATGAGGAAGCAGTATTTGGATATTCGGATTTCACCAACAGCATATTGGTAAGTCCTTGTCTTGAATTTGATTCATGGCAGCCAGCGAAGTGGCTGTATCTTGAAGGGGGCGGAGGTCCAGCGGTAGGATATGATAAATGGAGTTGTAATTTGCCAGGCGTAAATGATTCCGAAGAAGGAATTGTGTATGGAGCCCAAATAGGAATAGGATTGGAGTTTTACCCGACAAGTTCAGTAAGTATATTGTTGAAAGGTCAGCAATACCTTCTCTTTGGGAACGACGACCAATATTTAAAGCCTAATTTTTCAATAGGCTTGCGGTATAATTTCCATCTATGAATCTGTTGGTGGTCAAGTCGGTTGGAGGATTGAGTGCGGAAAACATAGCGAATGGTGGAGAAGGATGGATAAGTCTCGGCATCGTTTTGACCGACACCATTCTTGACGGCATCGACGAAAAGGAGACCCGACAGACATTAAATGAAATGTGGCGGTCAGGGATTCTGGAAGTGGACGAAGCAAACAGAATGAGATTTCAAAGAAAAAAACAAAAAAGAGAAAATAATGAATAAAATTGTTGGATTAATGGTCGTTGCGGTTGTGGCGTTGGGATTCAACGCCTGCGACACGCGCGACGACTATATTGTCGACCATTGTGATGAGCCGACAGTAAAGTTCATTGTGCCGGACAGTGATACGGTCACGGTGGACGGACAGCGTTATATCAGAATAACACTGAACTGGAACGAGACACGGACCTATGATTTCTCGCTTGTAGACAAGTACGGCGGAGTCAGCGGTATTACCTGGAACGTGACAGGAGTCACCACTCCGTTCAAGGATGAGTGGGGCAGACCAGGCGGATATGTCAGGTATGACTCTGCCATGGGAAAAACATTGTTGAGTTATGCAATCAAGACAAATTTTGATGCAGCCAACGACAAAATATCGTTTACGGAGAACTGGGGAGGTTCAGATCCAGCGGTATCAGATGTAAATCACAAAGGAGTCAATTTCTTTTTAAATCTTGGAAGTGGCGATCTTCGTTATAGTGAGGATGTAGATTCGACAGAAATCACCCTTCGTGGAGATTTTTACAACAAGCTGGGGGTAAAAGGATATGCGAATGTCATATTGGTCTTGCAGCCAAACAGGCCTCCGAAACCAGAAATTGAAGTGACGCAGATAAGCGGAATGGAATACACCATATCGGCAGCCAAGAGCACGGACCCCAATGGGAAAGAAATTGCTTATTATGAGTATCTGATAGACGGGAAACCAATATCGGAAGCTGGATATATATGGGAGACCAACAAGAACTGTCAGGAAGGCTATGCAGCAGTCGGCGGCACTTATATCAAATGCACGTCCTTGACGTCAGTCAGCCACGCTTTCCAGACTACAGGCCAGCACAAGGTCTATGTGCGCTGTGCGGACAAATGGGGATTATGGAGCAAATGGGTAGAAAAGGAGGTGACAATATGAAAAGATTTATATTAATGCTGATAATCGCACTAAGTGCGACAGTTCAAGTATTTGCATCTGGTAGTAATAGAGTATCTGGTACTGCCACTATCACATTAGCAAAGAAAACATATATATACAATGAAAGTATGTCTGTATATATAATAAATCATTTGAGTACCAGTACGGATAATGACCATACTCGTGATGAAGTAAAAGGATGGGCTCGTTTGGAATATTCAATAAATGGTGGGGATTATAAAACTTATAACGGAGCACCTTTTGCATCAAAATTCAACGGCAATGGTTATAACTTAGAGGATGCTTGCAGTGTTGGTTCTTCTGGTTCTGATTTATGGAGTAATATAATGTTTTCTGTAAATCTAAAGGATTTGTTGAGTGACGATGCGAACAACATTAAAAATGTTATTCAATTTAGATATATAGTATATGAATATGGATATAACGAGTGTGATGGATGGAATTTGGGGACTTGTAATGCAGCACACATGCATAATACTGATTATTATCCTTTTACTGTCACCGTTTATAACCTTAATCCAGGAGAGATAGCGGCAGATACATTCAGCAATCCGAATGTGGGCCGGACAGACAGTCCTATATATGGAATATATGGGGGGAATGTAAGTCAGAATGTCTATATAGGCAATAAGGTTTCCCCTTCATTTGTTAGTTCAGCGGAGAATATTTATTTCAGTAAAGGAAATCAATCTTTTTATAACGTAGCTTATCAGTCAGCATCTCAGGATTTGTCGAAATATTTTTCCGTGTCGGAATTATTGGGGAATGGTCAAAAGTTTACGCCAGGGACCAAAATAAACATATCAAGAACGGTTATATATCAGCCTGGGAATACCGAGCCGAGATATACCTGGACGACAGATACCCTGCATTATGTAGTGGTACAACCAGTGACAATAGATTCTTTGAGGAAAAGCGCAGACACGACCTATATATGTAATGGAGACAATGTCACGATTCAGCTGACAGGAAATTACATACAGGGAGACGAGAGCATCAATTATGGAGCGCAGTATGGATGGCAATACAACAACGGAAGCGGGTGGAAAACGCTGAACGTAGAAGGCAGCACAGACGAGGAAGCCGTACAATACAGGAACACACCAGATTTGGAGTTCACCCCAAAATCAGTGACAGGTCTGTTCAACACCAAAGAAGGCTATGTAAAGTTCCGTCAGATAGTGCAGTTAAACAGATTTGGCCATCTACACATATATGCGACGCCAAAATCAGAAGCAAATGCCTATTCCACATATTACTATTATCAGAAATATGCGGTACCATCGACAGCCGATTTTGCGATACGTCCGTCAAGTACGCACATCTGTTCAGGGGAGACCTTCGCAGCGGACAAAGGCAATTTAAAAGTCGTATTCACCCCCAAAAGCGGCAGTGTATATTCAAGTATAGAAGGAGCGTTAAAAGCGAACACCTTCAAATACAAATGGGAATATAGCGAAAAGGACGAAAAGGGAGCATTTACAGGCGACTACACGACAGTAGAGGACGCAGGAGCGGTAACAGACAGCTTGCATATCAGCAAGGCGATGACCAAAGATATGCTTTACAGAGTGACCGTGACCGATGGTTGCGACAATGCAGTAAAGTATGTGACAGGCGGAGTGACTGTAGACAGTGTGCCAAGCATAAGCAAGAATGATTTTGAAGTCGGCGGAGCGAGCACAGTGGAGACAAACGGCGACGATACGATACACATATCGGCAGCCAGGAAGTCCTATGTCACGATAGAAGTCAAGACCCTGGATAAGAACTGCACCTACTATATGCAAAAAGGGGAAAAAGTAAAAGCCCTGTTGCAGAAAGGGAAGAACATCATCCTGGCCGACAGTCTATATTATTACTATGACAAGTACGGCGTGAACGGAGTCACGATTTACAAGAAAGTGACAAGTACGACCAGCACGACCAACTGTATCAGTTCATCCGTGAAAGTCATCACCAATCTTGTCGGAGTATTGCAAACGGACGAACTGACCTGCAAAGACAACATAGACGATAAAAAGACCGTGTACGTCTGTCCGAACTCCGCATCTCCGGAAATCAAGGGAGAAGGAGCAGTAAGCGGAGGATATAGTGCCATATACCGATACCAGTGGCAGCAGTCCCTGACAGGGACTAATGTCACCTGGACGAACATAGCAGAAGCGACCGCCAGCAACCTGCCAGCAGGTACGCTGACCATCAACAAGGATCAGACCATATATGTCCGCCGAATAGTATTCAGCGACCCAGCCAACAAAGGAGTCGGGGGAGTCATGAGCGACACGACAGGAGCCGTGACCATCAAGCCATACAGCATACCGAAAGTTACAGTACTGGCAGGAACATCGGAGAGTGCGACCAGCACGGCCACACAGAGCATCTGTTACGGGACCAAAGTATATCTTGGAAGTCAGATAGCGGATTCAGCCGAATACATGAAGCAGAAGAACATCCAGAACCAGGATTTCAGAGTCACATATACCCTTGATGACACAATAAAGATAGACAGTACGATATTCGGAACCATCGGCAACCGAGACTTCGACAACACAGTAATAAGAAGCAAAGAGGGCATTACCCGATACCTGAAATCAACCCTGTCCTTCTGTAACACGCGAGTAGCGAGCAGCAATAAGATAGTGGTAACAGTAGGGAAAGACCTGACAGTCCAGTCGGACGAGATAGGGAGTACGAGCTGCAAGGTAGCAGGACGCAAGGTAAGCGTATTTGTCAAGAACCCATCATCGGGATATGACTATGCTTTTGCCAATTCGCAGAGTGAAGCCCTACCGAAAGACGGGACGCTGACCTACAAATACAGTGGAATTGCGCAATTAGGCAATGTGCGGAGTGACTATACGCTATTGGTGACCAAGAGTAATGGAGAATGCAGTCAGACCACGAAATTAGAGAGCTATATTCCATCTGGCAGTCTTACCGACAGCATAGCACCGCAAGCCCTGGCTATATCCAACGTGAGTGCAAAGGGCGACACCTTCCTTGTGTGCAAAGGTTCGGAAGTGACGATAAGAGAGAAGAACACGAGTGTAAACCCATCATGGAGTTATGGCTGGGAAGTCAACGGAGCCAAATTAGACACCACGACAGCCAGTCTGAAATATGATTTCAGAAAAGAGACGGAAGGCAAGCCAGTCCGTCTGGTGCGCACGACCAAATACATAGTCAGCGGAGAAGTATGTGACCAAAGAAACGACACAGTACTCGCATATATAGAGCCCGAAGCCAGCTACAAGCAGGATTTCATAAGTGCCGAGCCAGACTCCATCTGTTACGGAGGGAGCAGTGAGATACGAATCAATCCATCACGCATCAGCGGTTATCAGAACACCCAATACAGTTTTGACAACGGTCAGGCAGGGAAAGTTCTGACCCACACCATCGAGAACGACAGTCTGACAGCGACGCACACCGTCACCATCAGCAACGGCAACTGTCCTGAAAACACGTTGTATCAGAAACAGTACGGCACAGACATCTTTGTTGCGCCGAATCTGACCATCGGAGCAGGGGACGTGACAGTCACCCCAGCGACCATCGCCAAGACGGACCTGCAAAAAGGGAAACAGAATTATGTGGTAAGCGTAGCAGTCAACGGAGCCAACCAGGTACTGTTTTATGACAAGACCGGCAGCATAGACAACACCATCACGTCTCCAGTGACGGCAAAAGTGTCGAACACCTATGACGTGACGATAGAAAAGATAGACAGTCTGACCAACAACGAGCTGTTTTATGTAAAAAAGCAGTACAAGATGGCCAACGGCATCACCTGTTCGAGTCAGAACCTATACAGTGGAAGTGTGACCATCACAGACGGTTTTACGGGAGCGCTGGCGATCACGTCCGACAAAGGGACGCTCAACAACCAGGACAACATAATCTATGTAAAGGGAGCGTGTCAGGGCGAAGCAGTAAAAATGCGTATCAGCCAAGGCAACAAAATCACATACAACGGAGCCGAATTAGACAGCAGCAAAGTAAGCTATCAGTGGGTAAAGCGGAATGGAGCCTCCAACTGGTATTCCATCACCAATGCGACATCCGACAGTCTGACAGCGACCCCCGACAAAATAGGCGGAGACTATTACTATGCGTGCATCCTGTATTACAAGCCAGACAATGCGAACAAAGCCAATCTCATTTCCAATCTTATCTATATAGAGGGACACCACCAGCCAGAAGCAGGCAAAGTAGGAGAAGCCGACAGTGCGAAGAAAGACTGGAGAGAGCAGTGCAGGGGAGAAGAGACGATGACGACCCTGACCTACTACGGGTCCAGCAACTGCACAGGTCAGAGTTATATATGGCAGAAGAAGTCGTCAAGCGCAAGCAAGTGGGAGACAGTAGAAAGCGACAACGGGACATACATCTGCAATCTGAAAGGATTAACAGAAACGACCTATATCCGTTGTCTGATGCTAACGACATGTGGAGACACCTTGCCATCAAAGAACGTCTATACTATACATATTAACGGCAACAGCATAGACAAAGGCGACATAGCCCTTGGGAGTGAGTCAATAATAAGTGAAGGAACGACCATTAAATCCCTTAATTTCAATTCATACGATGCAAAGAACACCTATCACTGGACGTTAGGCAACCAGACCGCCACATCGAAGGACGGAGAAGCCACATTCAGCTACAGTTCAACGGACAAGTCGGTCAATGCGTCCAACTATCAGGCAGGTGCGCATAGTGTGACAGTGTACAAAGTGAACGACATCACAGGCTGTCACTCCGACACGATAAGCTATGCTTACCGTCTGTTTAAGGAGTTGAAAGTAAAAGGAATATCCAGCAATGCAAATGGTATTCTATGTAATGTAGACAGTTCAAATGTTACAATTCAGGCAGGAGAGATTACTGGAGGCAATACCGACAGCACCTATACTGTCTCATGGTATTACAGTCAGGACAGCAGCAACTACCGTCCATTGACTACCGAGTTTTCTGCGAAAACGGCAAGTTTGGCGATACCTGGAATAGGAGACTATTATAATTTAATAGTCAAGAACTTAGGAATGACGACCTATTTCAAGGCAGTGGTATCAAGTCCGAACTATCCGAAGGTAGTGACGACGGACGCCGTGTCAGTCAAAGTGTATAAGCCGTTAGAAGCAGGTTCCATCGACTATTCAGAGAGTGTTATCTGTTATGGCGACAGAGTAGACATCAAAAGCATAACGCCAGCGACAGGCGGAAGCGGAAAATATGTATATTACTGGGAAAAGACGGAGAACGACGGCAAGAGTTGGGAGCGAGACAGTCTGCTTTCAGGCGAGAGTCGGACAGCGCACAGTGACGCATACGCATTCACAGCAAGCGCAAAGTATAAGCGAGTCGTGACAGACGCAACGTGCAACACAGAGTTGGCGACCGCCAATTTCAAGCCGATAGTGGTATTGCCAGAGGTAAGAGTGAGCAAGGAAGAAATCATCGCACCGCTGACAGTCACCAAAGGGAGAAACGCCTATATCAGAGTGACGGACAACAGTCAGAATGTGAAGTATATCAACAAGTATATATGGAACGCCAACTTGCAGATAGATTCCATCAAAGGAAGCGAAGAAGGACTTAACACAAAAGCGTTAAGTCAAGCGACCGAGTTCAGGATAAGCAAAGAGGACAGTCACGGCTGCCGTTCAGTCAATGCAGATACCATCACCATCGGCATCAGCGAGCCGTTGTCAGGTGGAACCATCGTACTGACAGATGACAAATTTGCAAACAGAGAGATAATATGGCTGTGTAGCGGAGATAAAGCAGGTCAAGTAGAGAGCGAGTATGCAGCGACAGGAACGGACTTAACCTATAGCTGGATGTATAGCAAGGGCGAGACCTACACGCAAGGAGGCCAGACATTTGACAGTTTTTATGAGCTGTACGGAGCAAGCAACAAGAAAGTGACGACACCAAGTGTCAATCTTGACACCTGCATAATCGGATTCACATCAGAGAAAGGCTCTGCAATCAAGTACAAGCTGTACCGAGTAACGGAGAGTGGAGGAATAGACGTAAGCAGTGACACCATCACGATAACGGTAGCTCCGACGCTGGCCAGCGTACAGAAATATCTGCTATCAGGCATAGCAGGAACACTGACCTCCGACAAGACAATTTATTGTGTAGGAGAAGAAAGTCAGCCAATCAAGCTGACAGTGGGCAGCGAAGAATTAGAAAGTTGGTATAAACAAAGTTTCGGAGCATTGCCATACGGCAACGATTTGATAACCTACTGGGAAATAAGGAACAACAAAGAGAGCAAGTTCCATAAGAGAGAAGAATACGATTATACCAATTTGATTCAATATTTAAGTCAGTATACGATAAGCAAAGACGGAGTAAACAAAATAGACTCAACGTACATAGTACGGTTCACCCTGTCAGACGGATGCAGTCAAGTTTCAACCAGTCCACTGACAATGGCGGTACGAGGAGTAAGCAACCTGACGGTAGATGACTTCCGCATCATGAACAGTCAATTACAGACAGCAAAGGGGATAGAGATAGGCGACGCCATTTCAGTAAGAAACGTGACACAAACCGCAGGTACCTATTATGGAGACGCATATCTGAAAGATTCACTGACAAGTGCATCTTATTATTTGATAGACAGCGTTACCAGCGGAACATCCGTCTATTTCCGACCGTTTGACGGCAACTGTTACAGTCCAGTAGTGGAGATACCGATAGAGGTATATCCAAAGAGTGATGCAGGCGTAATACTGCGGAGTCAGATAGTATGCAACGGAGACAGTTACAACGGACTGACGAGCGGAAAAGAAGCGACAGGCAGCACAGGCACATTCAGTTACCAGTGGCAGTATTCGAGCAACCTTGCGAGTGCCAGTTCCTGGAAGAACATAGAAGGAGCGACGTCATCGGAATTAAGCGAGGACGCATTGAACGGAGCACTCATCAACGGGATGCAGAAGTATTATGCCCGTCGGTCAGCGACCAACGCTTTTGGTCGGACAGTGTATTCAGACACCATCACGCTGAGCCATTATGATGAAATAAAGGGAGGAGAGTTAAGCTGGGCGGACGGTTCACAAGTGTACGCCTTCTGTCAGGATGCGACCCTTCCGAGCATCACCACGACCGCACCGACAGGCGGAGCGAGCGGCTATTACGGATTGCCATACCAGTATGGATGGGCAATCTCGACAGACGACACCGCCTATACGGCAGTGGGCGACATCTCCACATCGACCAGCAGCACGGTCAATCCAATTTTTGCGCTAAGCATGTTGAAGTACGACAAGAGCGTGAACAACACCTTCTATGTCAGAGCGATATACAAGGACAATTATTGTGGAATGGCATACAGCAAGCCGTTGAAGTTCATCATCTACCGCACCGCAGAAGCCCCAAGCATCTATCAGGAGAAAGACAGTTGCAACGCACGGAGTGTGACAGTGACAGTAGAGGACAAGACCAACTACACCTACGAATGGAGAGTGTATAATGACAATGACAGCATAGTCTGGACGGATCCGAACACAAGGGGAGTGACGAGCAAGTCACTTGACCGAGTGACCGAATACGGAGCAAAGAGCTACGGCATCGTAGCTTACGCCAACCCAGCCAACGGCGGATGTATCTCGTCAGAGACAAGGTTCACGTTAGACAGTCTGCCAGTCCTGTCGCAAGACAGTGTAAAGAGCATCAGCAAGCAGTGTTACGGAGCGGATTTCACCATCAGCCAAAGCGAGGCCAAGGGCGGAAGCGGCAGCAAGCACTACCAGTGGCAGTATTCCTATGACGGGAAGCGTTACAGCGACCAGAACGGAGCCACCGCAGCCAGCCTGACCTACAAGGGCATCAAGACCGGCACCTATTTCAGACGAGTAGTGACCGATATGTGTCAGAGTGACACGAGCAACGGCATCAGAGTAGAAGTGTATGATTCCGTGCCATTGGTAGGAGTCACCTTTGCAGACAAGCGATGTCCAGGTCAGCGGTTCAACGCAGGCATCAGCACCGTCCTGTTGTCAACGGACAGTACAGTCCTCGGATATGAGACCGTACTGTATGACGGAGCGACCTACAAGGGCACAGGGAGCACAGTGATAGCCCAAACCAAGCTCGACAAAGCCAGCAATATTGTGACGATGGACGGATTTGACACCCAAAGCAAGGATTATATCGAGGCAACGAGAGTCAAGCTGTCAAGCGGAGCGGTATGTTACAGTCGGACAGCTACCATCACAGCGCACAACGTGTCAGCGATAGACCAGACCAGGAACATCATCACCACCAGCCAGCGCACTCCATGCAACGGCGATGCGGTGACCATCACAGGTCAGAGCGGAATCGGCGAAGGAGCCGACAGCAGCAACATAAGTTACAGTTGGTATACGAGCAAGGACAACAAGAAATGGAGTCAGGCCCTGTTGTCAGAAGGAGCCAGCGCAATCATGACCATCAGCGACACGATGTATGTCAAGCGAGGAATCAGCAACGGATGTGGAGACACAACGTATTACAGCAACACCATCAGTTTCATCGGCCGTCCACTGGAGAAGCTCGATTATCCAGTGGAGATGGATTTGCTGGTAGTGACGCAGGAGACAGCCGACAGCAGCAGTGTCAACCTGCAGGCACGCACACTTGATTACCTGTATTACGACCTGACAGGTGACGGGACAGTAAACAAGCTGAAATACGGAAGCAATATCCTGCCATACAGTGCGGAGACGTACAAAGACAGCATCCTGAACATACGAAAGAATGTAGGATGTGTGGAAGCGTACAGAGTGACCCCGATAAGCGGAGGACGCATCAGTCTGGACGGGAGTGGCGAAGTCTGCGAGGGAGCGAGTCTGCCGAGCATCATGTCGACGAATGTGAGTGGAGGCAAGGACAGCACCTACAGCTACCAGTGGCAGTATAAGAACGAGCATGTAAGCAGTTATGTGGATATAGAAGGAGCGACGGGCAAGAATTACAGTCCATCAGCAGTAGACGTCAAGACCAGTTATCGCAGGGTGACGACATCCGACCGTTACATATCATATTCCAACGAAGTGAGTGTAGAGATAGAGAAAGCGCCGAAGCTAAGCAGAATAGTACCGGACAAAGACAGCGTATTCTTTGCGAAGTACGGATTAAGCAGCAGCATCAGCAGTCTGCAAAAGACAGTCAACCTAAGTATCACATTAAGCGACACCATCAAAGGGAAAGCGAGCTACGCATATTATGAAGAAGCGGAGCAGGGGAAGTGGAAGCGAATCAGCGACCGCATCAAGTGCGGCGACAGCATCACCGTTATCCAGTTAGCCTTGACCGACAGCATCAAGGACGGCAGAATAAGAGTAAAAGCCGAATATGCGTGTGGCAGCGACAGTAGCGAGGAATATACTGTAAGCACATTGAATGTGGTTCCGATTTATGACAGTGAGATGTCAGTAGTATCAGCGAGCTGTTACGGAGATACCACAAAGATAACCCTGTATGATAACAGTGCCCATGCCGTTACAGGCAAGTACGATTACAGCATGAATCTAAGTAACGGAAAGAGTTACACCTTCGGAGCTGGTCAGACACAGCGAATAGTAATGACGGAGAGTATGAGTGCGACCATCACACGAAGTGTGAAGTACACAGGAGGAACCGATACCGTATCTGTCAGTTCGAGTCGAGTGATAGTCCTGACCATAGACACGCTCAAAGCATCGTTCACCTATACCCTGGCGGACGGCAGCGAGCATAAGACAAGCGAGACCGATGTAATCATCGGTCAAGGAGAGCGGATTCAGTTCAACAACACGTCGGTAGGAGCAACCAGTTACTACTGGCAGTTATTGAAGCCATTAAATCTGACTCTAACGAACATGAGTTTGAGTGAGACCGATGGCGGAAAAGGTCTTGTTTCGAGGTTGGAGAATCCAGTATGTTACTTCTACAATGCCGACAACTACATAGTGACCCTGAAGGTAACCAATGCGAAAGGATGCAGTTCAACGGCCAGCAATGTAGCCTTCATCCTACCAAGCAGTGCGGTAAAGAGCTACAACACTCAGTCTGACGCTCGGTTTGTAGCCGAAGGAGCCGACGAGAAAGAGTATGAGTATGCCGACATTGATGTTTACCCAGGCAAGTTCAGCGATGAGCTTAGCATCAGAGGGGAAGGTATCAGTTACGAATACACAATGTATGATGCAACAGGCAGGAAAGTGGCAGTCGGCAACGGCAGTGGAATCACCACGATAGCGACCAGCAACATAGAGCCAGGAGTCTATGGAGTTTTAGTAAACGGAGAATTATTCAAAGTAATAAAGACAAAATAGAGACAGCATTATAATTTCAAAGAGTCTCTCTAACTCCCGTTAGAGACGAGAATGGCATCCATTGTGAAGTGGGTGCCATTTTTGTGTTTTTATAGTCGCACGAACAAACGAAGTTTATAGTCGAACCGACTTTTCTCCTTTTTTTGTATATTTGTAAGGAGCATTACTAAGCGCAACAAATAGCAGGCTTGTGAAAGTCATAAATCTTAGTAAGGTATGATTAAGACATAAAGAATTATATTTAATTTAATTGTCGCCTGTGAAGGTATAAGGGACTTGTGAAAGTCCAGCAAGTAATTGATTTTAATTTTAATCAAGTGTGGCCAACAGGTCACACTTTTTGTTTTAATTCTTATCTTTGTGTTTGAAATAAGGTGTAAAAGCCGTAATTTCTATAATAAGAAAAACTGTCTGTGAAGATAGTTCCTTGTTATTTGACTGGTGCGGCCAATAGGTCGCACTTTTTTTAGGTCATCGGTAGGGTGGCAAAGACTCATGACAAAGCCCGTAGCGCAGAGGAGGGCTTCAAAAACGCATTTCAACGCAGTAAAGGTATAAATGTAGGTATGAATAATAAAAAGTCCATGCTGGAAGCGTAAAAGGGCAAAATCAAGTATTTAAATTTATAACGGCGTTGAAAGCAACCGTAATCCGTGAAAAGGATGCAACCGAACTTCGTGATGGAAGAACGAAAGTAAGGTCAATCCTTTTCGCGCTAAGGAAGTCAGAAAAGAGAATAGGGAAATCGGAAAAGAGAATGAAAATCCCCAATGGGACAGCAAAGACTCTCGATAGTTTCTGTTCCAAGCGGAGCGAAGGAACAGAAAAGGTCTTGTAGGTGCGTGATAAAGTCAGAATAAGAGAAAGTGGAAGTTCGTCTTTCAGAGGAGAAGAAGAAGAAGAAAGAAAGCAGAAAAGGATTAGGCAGTCAGAAAGTGAGTGAGAGGAAAGAGTGGTAATGAAAGACGAACAGGAACTTTCTCATTTTGTCACAGGGAAGAAATCAGGTAAGGATAGATATTAGGAGAGTAGTGTATATCGCCCAGGAGAGGAAAAAGGGGGAAAATGGGAGAGAAAAAACAGTAAACAGCGATCTATGTGGTTCGACATAGGAAAGGGGGAGTCAGAAGAAGAAACGAAAAAACAAGGTGTTGAAAATAAATGGAAGCGAGTAGTAGTTCGTTGTCGAACCACGGATCGCAGAAAAGGGGAAGAACCAGAAGAAAAAATCAGTGGTATTGACCGAGCCTGGAAGCGATATTGAAATAAATGGAATACGGTCTACTGAACGAGTGAGCGAGAGAAGCAGACGGTATTCACCGCTTCGCAAGAATATGGGTAAATGAGCGATGCGTTGAAGGAAAGAGCCAGATAGGAGGAACGACTTCGGGTCTGTACTGAAACCCAGAGTGAATACCCTATATTTTGCGGTTTCAACAATCAGGGAGAGAAAGTTCAGGATAGATATAAAAGTCTTTTATAGTTTCCTACACGCAGCGTAGCGGAGATGCAGGAATCGGATAAATGGAATACGGTCTAATGAACGAGTGAGCGAGAGAAGCAGACGGTATTCCACCGCTTTGCAAAATAGTGGGGAGCAAAGGAGGAACGAAGGTGACGACAGGCGAACCTGTATTTTGCAGTCTCCGGCGAAGCGGAGCCGTTTTCTCCCAAAGCGAAGCGGAGGGAGATAGGAAATATACATCGGTGCGACTGAAAAAAGGAGAGAGAAGTCAGGCAAAGAAAGAGAGTAAAAAGAAGAAAGAGAGTAAATTAGTTTAGTAGGTGAAGCCGATTCGATGTTTCCTCTTTTTTAAAGAAGTATGCTCCGAGAGAGCCGGCATAGCCTTTTGGAAAAAGGCTATGCCGTCGAGCGAGAAGCGTTACTTCTTAAAGAGGGACAGGTCATCAGCGACAGAAAGCCAAAAGGCTTGGAATAAAAGGAGAAAGAAGAAAAGGGAGTATAATAAACAAGTAGAACAAAAAAGGAGATAGAAGGGTATTTGTCAGAGAAGGGGAAAATGGGTATATTTGTGTAACATTTCTTCCATTCACGCAAGTGTGTGGTTGATTTAATAGCGAAGGGGGTCATCAGCTTGTGAAAGTTGGTGCCCCCGTTTTAGTTTACAGACAAGAATAAATCAATATTTTGGAAATGAATTAAATTACTTTATCTTTGTGCAAACAAGTATAATTAATTATTAAAAACAAGAATAAATGATAGTAGTAATGGCAGAAAAGCCTTCTGTCGGACAATCTATCGCATCCGTAATCGGAGCAACGACAGATCATAAGGCAGATGGCTACATGGAAGGAAACGGTTACAAAGTGACATGGGCATACGGTCATCTTGTAGGGCTTGTAGGGCCCGATTATTATTTAGGAGAGACGACAGGTGGATGGAAGGCAGAGGATTTGCCAATCATACCAGAAAGTTTTGTTTATGAGTTTAACGGAGATGGAAATGCAAAAAAACAGTATAACAACATAAAGAAGTTGTTTAATGAAGCGGATGAGATTGTCTGTGCTACTGATGCTGGAAGGGAAGGAGAAGCTATATTCAGATATATATATGATTCATTCCATATTAGCAAACCAGTAAAACGTTTGTGGATTTCTTCCTTGACAGACCAGGCTATCAAGGAAGGATTTGACAGTCTGCAACCAGGGGAAAATTATGCCAACTTGTATACTTCGGCAAAGGCGAGGAATGAAGCGGATTGGTTAATAGGAATGAACGGGACGAGAGCCCTTTCCATCATTGAGAAGGGGAAAGTAAGTGTAGGGAGAGTTCAAACTCCAACACTTGGCATGATTGTCAAGAGATTTGACGAGAATAAGAACTTTACTCCAGTTCCTTATTTTATGGTCAAGTGTCAGTTGGCGGATGCGGATGGAAAAAGTTTTCTGGCAAGTTTTTCTGACAGATACGAAAAGAAAGAGGATGCGGAGAATTTTATCAGCGGAATACCTGGAACTGTCCCAGTAGGACAGAGAGTAGAAAGTGAGGTCAAGGAAAAGGCACCGTTGCCTTTTGACATCACATCCTTGCAGGCAGAAGCGAATAAGAAGTATCATTTCAAGGCTCAAAAGACCCTGGATATAGTTCAAGCGTTGTATGAAGCAAAAAAGGTAACCTATCCTCGAACAGGTTCTCGTTATATGGGAGATGATATGCTCGAAGTGGTAGCGGAGAAAGTAGGCAAATTGGGAGTTTTAAGTTACTCGTCAGAGTTTGCCACTGCAGTAGGGTGTATCAGTAAAGAAACGATAAATAAGAGTCCGTTTGACAGTAGTAAGTTGACCGATCATCATGCAATCATACCTACGTTTGAGAATGTCACGGATGACGTGAATGATTTTGGGTCTGACAGCAAGAAGAGTATCAGCGCAGAGGATGAGAGAAAGATATATCAAATGATAGCAAAACAGCTGGTAATGTCTTTGATGCCAGTCTGTGTAAAAAACAAGTTGGTCTATAAGTTCCAGGCCAACGGAAAAGAAATGTCCGCCACTGGAGTATCAGTGAAAGAGGCTGGATGGAGAGCGATAAGTGGAGTTACCGAAGAACCGAAAGAAGGGGAAGAGGATGACAAGCAGAGCCTTCCAGATATGCGAGAAGGGGATATGTGTAGCGTACAAAAGAAAGACCTGTTGTCAAAAATGACCCAGCGACCTGCGCTGCTGACAGAAGCCACGTTATTGAAACAGATGGAGTCAGCAGGCAATTATATTGAAGGTGACGACAGCAAGGAATTGAGCAAAGCCATAAAGGATTGTGGGCTTGGTACGCCTGCGACACGTGCAGCCATAATAGAGACTCTATTTAATAGAGAGTATATTGCAAATGAGAAAAATTCTCTGGTTCCAACCGAAAAAGGGAAAGCCTTGTGGGAGATAGTAAAAGACAGTCCGCTTGGAAGTGTAAAAATGACAGGCGAGTGGGAAAGCAAATTGAATAAGATGGCGGAAGGAGATTATCAGAGGGAAGTGTTTGATAATGAAATCAAAGACTTTACGAAGGCAATAACCAAAGAGTATCTTGGGATGACCGCCAGCTCAATTTTTGAGGACAAGTCAAAGCAGCATGCCGTTGTTGGGAAGTGTCCTGTATGTGGCGGAGATGTAATTTCAGGAAAGAATTTTTATATCTGTAAGAACTGGAAGAAAGACGACGCAGACAGTTGTCAGTTTATGTTCAAAAAAATTCTGTTTGAGAAGGCCATAAGTGAGGCCGTGGCATCGGAGTTACTGGAAAAAAAGATAAGTCCATTGATAAGTGGATTTAAATCGAAGGGCGGAGTTTACTCGGCTTATCTGGTTTATAAGGAGGACGAAAAGCGGATAGGTTTTAAGATGCCAGACAGGAAAGTAATAGGAAAATGTCCTATCTGCGGAGCGGATGTTGTTGAGTTCCAAAAGAGTTATTCTTGTTCAAAGTACAAGGAGACCGGATGTAGTTTTACAATATGGAAAGAGCATAGCGGAGCAACCATCACAGAGGGAATGGTCAAGCAGTTGCTTGAAAAGGGAGAGACAGCCGACAAGATAAAGATGAAAAGCAAGGCAGGAAAGGATTATTCTTGTAAATTGAAGCTGGATGCAGACCATAAATTGGTAAATGATATGGAAGAAGAACCAGCGGAGAAGAAAGTAATCGGGAAATGCCCTGTTTGTGGGAAAGATTTGTTAGAAGGTCGTTCCGTATATTTTTGTTCGGGATGGAGCAAGGAGAATCCGCAATGCAATTTTAAGGTATTCCGTACTGAATTTGGAAGAACCATCAGCGAAGAAGAAGTAAAGGATTTGATAGAGAAAAAGCGGACAGGATTGCTGAAAGGTTTTGTCAGCACCAAAACTGGAAAGAAATACGATGCGCATTTGATATTGAACGAAGCGAATGAGGTAAAACTTGAATTTGAAAATAAAAAATAAAGTGATATGATTGAAGTGAATTTTAACATAGACAGCATCTCGCA
>OBMA010000746.1_pt1 | contig 19762 bp, 18 predicted proteins | sample 1539141 | NCBI WGS metagenome assembly OBMA01 (sample SAMEA3991484, study PRJEB22521) | metagenome | biome: anthropogenic terrestrial biome; feature: sewage plant; material: raw primary sludge | place: Sweden | collected 2012-09-26
CGATCTAAGTGTCTTACCTGGTATATAGTGAATGTCGGCAGACTGAAAGATACCTTTTGGACGGTTCAGACGTAGAAGTGGATTTTGACTGTTACTCGTTCCTATCCATAAATGATTATTCTCATCGACCAGTGAGGAGTAAGCTGCTATATTTTTAGGGAGTGCATACCGTTTTAGTCTTCCGTTGTGTAGGTCATAACTGAATATGCCGTGGGCTCTTGTGGTAAACCAGATCATCTTCGAATGGTCTTCGGTCACGGATGTTATATCTGGAGTCAGTTGCTCTCCTTGATCGGTTTTTACTTCAAACTTCGTGAATATGCCCATATTTGGATTGAAGATGAACATATCAAACAGTGATGATGTCCAGATATTGCCATTGGAATCTTGCAGATAGAGCATCACGGCACTGCTCATAGAGAACTTTGTGATGTCGGGCTCTATCTTAAACGCCTTTATGGTCGTTCCGTCGATCCGATCCAGACCTTCATCTGTTCCAATCCAGATAAACCCCTTCTTATCTTGAATGATATTATTTACGGTGTTTGATGACAATCCCTTTTCCACATCGATGTGACGGAACTGTAACTTTGTCTGGTCGGCTTTCGCATCCGCTGCTGTTAGCAGAGATATTGTAAGTAGTGAGATAATCAGTGATTTGATTTTCATTTCGAGGCGATTATAAATGTATGCAATATTAGCTATTTTATCTCGGATGACAAAACTGTCTGTACAATTTTGTTATTCTTTGTGGTATATTTTTAGTCTTGTTCCTCTTATTTCTTAGCAAATAATAGATTTCGTTTTTATTTAAGAATAAAGAACGTGATTATTTTGTATAAACCAAAAAATAGATTTACTTTTGCGACGACATATCAAAATATGAAATATAAAATCTATTCTTTATTGCTTTTTGTCGTACTTTTGTCTCCACTGTCAATGTCGGCACAGAAGTTGGACTGGAATCTTGATGTAAACGGATTCTTCGACAATTCTGAAGGAGACCATCATTTTCGTCCGACGAAAACAATGGATGGTATCCGTCTTTCACCTGAGGTCGGTTTGACTTGGGATGATGGCAAAAATGCTATCTATGGAGGTTACACAGGACTAGCGGAGTGGGGTACTAAGAAGGCTTTCTCTGATGGAGATGCCATCGTATATTATAAGTACAACTGGAAACCGCTGAGGTTTATTCTCGGAAGTTTCTCACGTGATAATCTTCTTGGTGAATACCCTAGTTATCTCATTAGTGATTCCATTCGCTATTACCGTCCCAATATTCAGGGATTTACCTTCCAGTATCAGACAGATAATGGTTATGCTGAAATGTTCCTGGACTGGACAAGCCAACAGTCGACAACCAAGCGTGAACAGTTTATGGCCGGTCTGAGTACAGCATTCCGTTTTAATCATTTTAAACTGGGCCTTGAAGGTTACTATTATCACTATGCGTTAGTGGCTAATTCTGATTCAACTCAGCATATTCACGATTTCCTTGTGGCTCATCCTTATGTGGGTGTCACCTACAAAAAAGTGCTTTTCCTTGATTCTCTTAATGTCAACGTAGGTGCTTTGATGAGCTTCGACCGCGATCGTAATGTTATAGGGAAATGGTATAGCCCAGTGGGTCTCCTGGGTGAGGTAACTGCTAACTGGAAACGTATATCTCTAAAAGAGACTGTTTACGCAGGTGGTAGTCAGCAGCATTATCGCGGTGAGGGATATGGAAAGTACTATTGGGGAGACACCTATACTCAGGCCAAGTTCTACAGTCGTACAGATATCAGTTATCAGATTATTAAGAGTCGTTTCGTGGATAGTTATGTCAACCTCACATTTAATGCTACGAAATATGGGGTCAACTGTCACCAGATGCTTGTGCTTAGAGCGAATATCGGTTCTTCGCCACGTCCTAGAAAGTGGGTTAGATAAAGTCTACAATAAAAAAGTGCAGGCCTATACATATGTTAATGTATAGGCCTGTGTTCTGTTAGGGAGTAGTCCCTTTATTCTACCGTGATTGAGAAACCACCTTCAAAGGTTGCACCTGGTAGCAGATGATTCATTGAATATTTATCTTTGAATTTTCCCTGATAGCGTACATGGTCATGCAGACCGTACCATGGTTCGATACAAAGGAACGGAGCTTTCTTACCGTATGGACTCCATAGACCAACGTTAGGACAGTCGAAACTTACAGAGAGGTAGGGCTTTTGTTTCCCATCAAGGATGGTTACCTTATGAACCTGACTATTGTCAAAAATCACTGCATCAGGATCGAAAGTCTCCTGTTCAATATCCATAACACCATCTTCTGTGGGCCAGTCCATTCTATCCAGAAGTACACATCCCTGATCTGCCACAGTAATACTGCTGACAGCGCCTTTGTTATCAAATTTAACTTTGCCTTTCCATGGACCGTTTTCTTTGTACTCAGGTAAGTTGAATGCTGGATGTCCACCTATTTGGAAGTGTATTTCTTTTGTGTCGGTATTCTTTACACGCCATCTTACGATGACACGATTCTGGTCAAGAGTGTATGATATGTCAAGGATGAAGTGGTATGGATACATTCTTAGCGAGTCTGCATTGTCGGTGAGTCGGAAAGCCAATTCCTTGTCTGTCTCTCTTAACAAATTAAACTCAGTATCGCGTGCAAAACCATGTTTGCCAAGTTCAAATGTTTCACCCTCGGTACGATATTTCCCGTTCCATATTGCTCCAACGATAGGGAAAAGTACTGGTGCACGTCGATTCCAGAATTCAGGATCACCCTGCCACAAATATTCTTGATCACCTTTTTTTATGCTCTGAAGTTCTGCTCCGAGCGTAGCTACTGCAATCTGTATGCAGTCATTTTTCAGTTGTTTCATTATAATTAGAATTTAGGAATTCTTCACCGCAAAGATAATCAAAGAAGTGGGGAATACAAAATAAATAGATTAAAAAAGCCATAAATAAAAGTATTTTATCAAAATCTTTATATTATTGGTGAGACGTCTTTCTTTTTGCTCCACAGCATGTCCTTCCAGCTATGACGGTATGTTTTTTACTCCTATATTCGTCTATGTCGAAATTATCATTTAACTTTGCAGTCAAATTTGGCAAATATGAATGATAAGAAGATAGCAGTGTTACTTTCAGGAGGTGTTGACAGTTCTGTTGTTGTTTATGAACTGGTTCGTCAAGGATATACTCCCGATTGTTTCTATATCAAAATAGGCCCTGAAGAGGATAAAGAATGGGACTGTTCAAGTGAAGAAGATATAGAGATGGCTAATGCCGTGGCTGCACGCTATCACTGCCCTATACAGATAGTGGACTGTCATAACGAGTACTGGAACCAGGTGGTGAAATATACGATGGACAAGGTACGCGCCGGACTCACTCCCAATCCGGACGTGATGTGCAACAGACTGATTAAGTTTGGCGCGTTTCATGAGAAGATGGGACACAACTATGATTATATTGCCACCGGACATTATGCAACAACGACGATCATAGATGGTAAGACATGGCTTTCTACAAGTCCGGATCCTGTGAAAGATCAGACAGATTTCCTAGCTCAGATAGAATATTGGCAGGTGCAAAAGGCACTTTTCCCCATCGGACGGATGGTGAAAAATGAAGTTCGTGAGATTGCTGAACGTGAACATCTGATCAATGCGAAGCGTAAGGACAGTCAGGGTATTTGTTTCTTGGGTAAGATCAATTATAACGATTATATCAGACGTTATCTTGGTGAAAACCCAGGTGATGTCCTTGAATTGGAGACAGGTAAGAAGATTGGCTTGCACAAGGGACTCTGGTTCCATACCATCGGCCAGCGACATGGACTTGGATTCGGTGGAGGACCCTGGTATGCTGTCAAGAAGGATGTTCCTAACAACATCTTATTTGTCAGCAAGGGCTATGAACCGCTTACTGCCTATAAAAAAGATTTCCCAATACGTGATTTTCATTTTATCACAGAGAATCCTTGGACTGATATGACAGAGGTGGATGTCACCTTTAAGATTCGACATACTCCGGAGTATCATCCTGCAAAATTGGAGTTATCCCCAGATGGTATATTCAAGATACATTCAGAGAAGTTAATTCAGGGTGTTGCCCCGGGACAGTTCTGTGTGGTATATGATAAAGACCATCACCTATGTTATGGAAGTGGTGAGATCACTGTATAAAGTTGATTCCTGCGTGCATTCAATATCTTTTATTGATTGCACGTATATTTCTCATTAGACCTTCGTATTTTGCACGTTTCACTGCTGACTTCTTAAAGATCTGCCGATATTCTTCTATGGTAAGGTTGCACCACTGCTCTTTTGTCAATCTGAATATTTCTTCTGATGGTTGCAATTCTGGTTCAGTGGAGGGGGTGGCAAACCTGCTCCATGGACAAGATAATATGCATCTGTCACAACCGTAGATGTAGTTTCCCATTTTACTAGCCAGCTCTTCAGGTATTTCTCCACGGTTTTCTATTGTGAGGTAGGAGAGACAACGGTTTGCGTCTAGTTCTTTATTGCCCTGTATCGCATTTGTCGGACATGAGTCAAGACAGCTGTGACAGTTGCCGCAGCGATTCTGTTGCTCGCTGTCATATTCCAATTCAATATCTAACAGTAGTTCGCCTAAGAAAAACGTACTTCCTGCATTTGGAATAATAAGTTGGTGATTGCGTCCAATCCATCCTAATCCTGCCTTCACAGCCCAGTAACGTTCCAGAATAGGAGCCGTATCGCAGAAAGCACGATAATTGGTTAAGTATAATCCTTCGGCGAGTGCATGCAGCTTACCTTTGATGATCTCGTGATAGTCTTTGCCATAGGCATAGTATGAGATCTGATATTGCTCTTCACTAATGTGTCTTTGAGGGTAGTAATTTAATGCGACGGATACGATACTCTTAGTATTATCCATCAGTAGACGTGGATCAAGTCTCTTATCCACGTTGTTGCACATATAGTCCATCCCGGCGTGCTTTCCTTCATCGATCCACTGGTGGAAGTGCGTAGCAGTTATCTCGTCGACAGCCTCGGCTTTGGTTATCCCTATAGCAGAAAAGCCAAGACTTAATGCCTTGGCTTTTATCGTGTCTGTAAGATCTTTCTTATCTGAGAGATTGCTGTTATTCGAAGGTTTTAAACTCATATCCTTGCTCTTTTAGCCACTTTAATGATTCAGGGAGCGCATAATGTAGCTTGTTGACACTCTTGAGGGAATCGTGGAATGTGATGATACTACCGTTGCGGGAATATTCTTTCACATTGTTAAGAATGTCATTTGCCGTCATCCACTTACTGTAATCACGGGTGACAAGGTCCCACATGACTATTCTGTATTTGCGTCCCAGCCAGAAATATTGTGACCATCGCATCCATCCATGAGGAGGACGGAACAGATGGGCATGTATCAGTTCGTTTGCTTTTGTAGCGTTTGCATTATATTCCATCATATTATGCTTGAAGCCGCTGATGTGGTTGTAAGTATGATTACCCACCTGATGACCGGCGTCAACAATCTTCTGGTATAATTCAGGATACTTTCCGACATTGTCGCCCACCATGAAGAAGGTGGCATGTGCTCCAAACTCTTCAAGAGTCTTCAGAATAAATGGTGTCGACTCTGGAATGGGCCCATCATCAAAAGTCAAATATACAGACTTCTCATGATGGTCCATTCTCCAAGTCGCTCTTGGATACATCCATCGTAACCATATAGAGGGTTGCTCTATAAACATCTCTTGTTTTCTTCTTTACTGGTTTTGGCCTAACTGACCACCTTTACTTTGATAAGTCTGTACTATCTGCTCTAGTTCGGCAGCTTTCTTGTTTGACCATACAGGGTCTGTCTTACTTGCGCTCTTCACAATCTGTTGCATGATATATATGTGCATTAAACAGTCGTTCTGTGAGCCTGTGAAACGTTGACCGCTCAGTGACATATACCAGTTGATGTATTGTTGTGACTTCTTAAACATATCCTGATATAGATTCATGGCCTTAGCCTTCTGACCAGTCAGAGCATAAGCCAGTGCCATGTCAACAGAACCGCTTGAATAGTCATTCGGTACATTATACGAAGGAATTACTTTGTTACAGTAAGCAAGGACCTTACGAGCCTTTTCTATTTGGTTCTCTTGAATGAGCTGCATTGCCAATTGAGTAAATAGACGGCGATGCGTGTAGCACATTCTCATGACTGTCTCGTCGATGTAAATGCCTTTCTTGTCAATACCTCCAAACTTAAACTTGTTCATCAGATTCTCATAAACTCGTTTCGTGTCGAAGTTCTTAACACCCGGTTTCGTTGTTGTGAACGGAGTGATACGGTTTGCAAGACCTTCCTGTACGAAGTTGTCTCCCAGATTCATATAGTTCTCAGAGGCTACGGTAAGAGCAACATAGATAGGACGAGTCCAGTTGCACTGTGCAATCATTTCAAGCATCATCAAATCACCCTTATAAAGAGCATCTTTGCCCTTGAGTGAGATAACCATGCGGTCAGGAATTGTATCGCTAGCCATGAGCATGCCACTCTTTCTGACAGCCTCTTTGTCGATCGTGACAAATACGGTATCTGTAGGTATCACATGATAGTCTGCATTCTTGCTACGTACCCAGTTTTTCAGGATATTCTTCAGCTCGAAAGGACTGTCACCCAACTGAGCTCTTGCCTCATTAGGACTGTCTTTGTAATATTGCAGAACGGCAGCTTTCATATCCGGTCTTATCTGGACGTATTCATTTGTTCCGGCACAATATTCTAGACGGTTCCAAGTGATAGGAACTGATGGAGAATTGTATGCAGGACGTTTCATCTGGTCAATGTACCAATCTGTCTGTAGGTAACTTAAGTTACATACGCGAGCATCGGTACGTACTCCTTCTGTGTCTTGATTATACCACAATGGGAAGGTATCATTGTCACCGTTGGTAAATATGATCGGGTTGTTTGATTGTTGCAATGTCATTAGATAGTTCTGACCGAAATCACGGCAGGTATATCTGCCACTGCGGTCATGGTCATCCCATGTCTGTGAAGCCATCTGTATTGGAATGAGCAGACATGCTAGTCCCACTCCTGAAGCGGCAAAGACACCTTTGATCTTGTATTTCTTGAGCCAGTCAATGATGGCTGCAACACCGATACCGCACCAGATTGTGAATGCGTAGAACGAACCCGCATAAGCGTAGTCTCGTTCTCGAGGCTGCATCGGCGTCTGATTCAGATAGATGACGATGGCAAGACCAGTCATGAAGAATAGGAAGAATACTACCCAGAACTGACTTATACCACGTTTCCCGCGGAAAGCCTGCCAGAATAATCCGATGAGACCCAGAATGAGTGGCATACAGTAGAAGACGTTGTTTCCCTTATTTTCTTTCAGCTCATCCGGTAACTTGCTCTGGTCACCCAGTCGCCAGTTGTCAAAGAACGGAATACCTGTTATCCAGTTGCCATGCTCTAACTCACCATTACCCTGAATGTCATTCTGTCGACCAGCAAAGTTCCACATGAAATAGCGCCAATACATGAAGTTGCATTGATATGACAGGAAGAAACTGATGTTCTCTACTTGCGAAGGAACTTTCACCATCAGATTCTCACCACAGCGATCGTAAGGAACCTGTGAGCCATCAACACCACCCATCCAGCTTTCATAAGCTTGTGCATGAGACTGGTCATACATACGTGGGAAGAACATGTTTTGTGCATATACATACTCGCTCTTATGACGAACGATAAAGTATGAGTCTTTTTCATCAGCGTTAGCCTTCTCCTTGCGCTGGTATACAGCTTCACCTGTGGTCATCTCTGGCTTACATACATCTCCGTCTTTTTCCAAAGACACCTGTGATGTATAAGCCTGTCCGTAGAATAGAGGACGTGAACCATACTGATCGCGAGCGAGGTAGTCACCAAGGGTGAAGATATCTTCTGGTGAGTTCTGGTCCATCGGAGGGTTGGCTGTTGAACGTATAACGATGATAGCGTATGTAGAATATCCCACCATCAGCATCAGCATACAAAGAAGTGCTGTGTTTTTTAGACGGGAACTGACTTTGATTTTCTTTGAGAAAAGAAGTCCAAAGAGACAAGCGATAACAATAAGACCTATGATGATAGAGGTCGCTCCGTATCCATAAAAAGGAATACCAAGTATTGCTATAGAGAGAATAAATGAAATGTTCTGACGAGTCTTGTTCTTATCGGTATAGCTTTCGTAGATACCCCAAATAACACTTGCTATAGCAACAAATATATAAATAATCGTACCTGTGTTGAATGGTAGTCCGAGAGCGTTGACAAACAGAAGTTCAAACCATCCTCCGATTTTTACAATACCTGGAACAACACCGTAAAGTACTGCTATAACTACAAGGACAGAACAGAAAAGTGCTACCAGTGAACCGCGCAGGTTAGGATTCTCTACTCTCTTATAGTAGTAAACGAGCACGATGGCAGGGATACAAAGTAAGTTAAGAAGGTGGACACCGATAGACAGTCCCATCAGATAAGTGATGAGTACAAGCCAACGGTCACTGTGAGGTTCGTCTGCGTGGTCTTCCCACTTCAGAATAAGCCAGAATACGGCAGCAGTAAATGCAGAAGAGAAAGCATAAACTTCACCTTCGACAGCACTGAACCAGAATGTATCACTGAATGTATAAATAAGTGCACCTACAAGACCGGAAGCCTGAATGGCAATTAACTTACTGGTAGTAAGTTCACTCCAGTCCTTCAGAATTAATTTTCGGGTAAGATGGGTTATTGTCCAGAATAGGAATAAAATACAACTGGCACTCAGAAGAGCACTCATCGTATTTACCATACGAGCTACCTGAGACGGGTCGCTGACAAACTGTGAGAAAAGATTGGCAAGAAGCATGAAGAAAGGTGCGCCCGGTGGGTGACCGATTTCCAACTTATATCCCGTTGTAATAAACTCAGGACAGTCCCAGAAACTGGCTGTCGGCTCAATCGTGGAGCAATAGACGAATGCTGCGATTGCAAATATGACCCAACCAAGCAGGTTGTTCACTAATTTGTACTGTTTCATCAATTAGCAATATTAATGTTTATTCTTAAGTGCTATTTTTATTTACGAGTTGCAAAGATACAAAGTTTGAATTTAGAAAATCCATATTTTCAATATCTTAACATTCGTCTCTGTGAGATTTTAGTATTCTGTGCGGGATGTCTCCGTGGCCTACCATCTCAATTGGGCATCCGAAGTGCTCCTCAAGCCATTCTCCCGTGATTCCTGCATCGGGATGGTAATGTAGAGTTTCGTTAACGCATGCAATCGACTTTACATTTTGAATGACGGTTCCGATGTCGTGACTGACCAAGATAATAGCGCACGTCCGATTGATGCTTTCAAGCATCTTATAGAGTTGTGCCTCAAAGCGTTTGTCGATATATGTATTAGGCTCGTCAAGCACCAGAATCTCTGGGCTTGAGACGATAGCCCGTCCTAGAAGAACACGCTGAAGCTGTCCGCCGCTCAGTGATCCGATTGCCTTTTGTTCAAGCCCGTTCAGTCCCATCCGGTGTATTGTATCTTTCACACAGGCATGCTGCGCATCTGTATATGAACGCATAAATGGTTTCTGACGACTTAATCCTGACAATACGACTTCGTAAACAGAGATGGGGAATTTCTTATCGATGATATTATATTGTGGAAGGTATCCCATCCTTATCTCTTTTACGCTTTTTCCTTGGTGGTAATATTCTATAGACCCTTGCTGCTTGTTAAGAAGTCCTAATATTACTTTGATCAGAGTAGTTTTTCCTCCACCATTAGGACCGATGATTCCGAGAAAATCATTCTCATAGACAGTGAGTGACACATCGTGGATGGCTGTCTTACCGTCATATCCTGCTGAAACGTTCTTGATTTCAATGAGAGGATTCATACTATTTGTTATTTTAGTTTTTCAGAGATGTTTGTCATCTCTTTGCACCAATCGTAGCTCAATGGGTTAATCTCGATTATTTTTGCTTTGGTACTGTTGCAGATAACTTCAGTATTCCGCGATTTAAATTCTTTTTGGATGAACATCACTTTAACATCATTTGCTTTTGCCTTATTGATGATATCAAGCATTTGTGAGGCTGACGGTTCCTTACCTTCTTCTTCAATGGGAATCTGGGTGAGCTTGTAGTCATTTGCAAAATAGGTAAGTGCGGGGTGATAGATAAGGAAACTTCTGTTCTTAATATGGCTCATATTATTCCTAATAGCGAAATCCACGGCATCTATCTTCTTATAAAGTTCCTGCAACCTTTCGTAGAAGTATAAAGAATCCTTTTCATCCAAGTCCCGTAAAGAGCAGTAGATGTTTGTACATATTCTCTTTGCGTTAGCAGGTGATGTCCACGTGTGCGGATCTGACACTCCACTGATAGATTTCATCGTGTTTATTCCATCAGAGGCATCGACAACGATGGTATGAGGAGCGTTGCTCGTCAGCTTCTTCATCCAGGTACGTTCAAAACCGAGGTTTCCCACCTTGATATAGATGTCACTGCGTGAGAAGTCTATCATCTGTTTTGCTGTCGGTTCATAAGTCTCAGGATTGTTGCCTGATGGAATCATCGTCTTGACTATAAATTTATCACCAGCAATCTGTTCGGTGAAGTAGCGTAACGGTTCAATCGTGACGGTCACAATCCGTTTGTTGATATCCTTTTGACTGTTGGTACAACCAACAGTTATAACTATTGCCAATAAGAGAACAATATATTTCTTCATTTCTTTAGTTGATAAATAATGATACTCCGTAAATAAGAACTATATAACGTAACAACTTTCCTATGAAAATGCTTATCGTCGTAATGAGTACATTGGAACGCATGATGCCTAAAGCTACTGTTATTCCATCTCCCAATACAGGAAGAAAAGCAAAGAACCCCATCCAGGCTCCACGCCCATTCATGAATTTCACCGCTCTATCAAGATCTTTCTTCTTGACATGAAGATATTTCTCAATCCATTCGAGTTTTGCTTTCCGTCCTATCCAATAATTGAACATACTTCCCAATACATTTCCCAGAGTTCCCCAGATAAGTAGTTGGATGGGACTGGTCCCGGCTGTCTGTAATGCAGCCATCACTACTTCGCTGCTGAAAGGAAAGACGCTAGCCGCAAGGAATGCAGCCACAAACATGCCGTAGCAGCCGTAACTGATCAAAAAATGAATGAGGGCATCCATAGATTGTATACTGTTAGAATCAGGGCAGCAATGAGAATCAGAACAAATGAGATATTGGTTATCCACGTGCGTGTAAGCGTCATATAATGAGCTATCAGTGGGCTCGTGTTGATGATGATCAATCTGAGCAGAATGTCATAGTGGGTCGATTGCAGTCCCATGAACATGATTGAGATGAGGTCCATGATAATAAAGACCTCGAAGAACATGCGAACCTTGATCTTATCATTGAAGCTTGTTTTCAGATAGTGAATGATTCCAATAACAGCCATGACAAGCACAAAGAGGAGTGTAACGGATTTGTTAAATGGAATTTTCTCCAAAGAGAGAGGAGTAAATCTCGTCAAATCCATGACATGCTCTAGGAGCGGATGCACATCTCCTGCTATAGCAAGGTAACCGGTCCATAACCAGTAAGGTGTTATTACACCCAGTATCGATGCAATAAATGTTCTATTGCTCATCGCCCTCATGTTGATGATCATAATCAACCATAACACAGGGACGAAATATAATACTTGTACAAAGACAAGACTGCCCATACTAAGGCAGAAGAATGCAAAAAATATCCAAGGCATAGAGCTCTTATCCTGATAGCTCTTGAAGAATAGTAGGTAAAATGCTATTATGCAGAGCTGTAGTATTGAGCCCTGCATAGAGGTAAACAGGAAACTGGCTGATGAGAAGAGAATAATAAATGAACACGAGACAGAGCGACTATAGATCCGAATCAGTGCGTTAATATTATTCAGTTCTACCATTAAGTAGGTAGACAATGCAAAACAGAGAAAATTAATCCATAGATTATTAGTGATTAGACCTCCAATAATCCAAACCGTTAAGCTGATTAGCGATACTACAGGTAAGGCTAAACGGCTCTGTGTCACTCTGTTCTGTAATCTCTTGATTGCCATTAAAGATCTTGACCGATGTCGCTACGGAAATATTTGTCTTTGAATTGAATCTTCTGAGCCTCGGTAAATGATTTCTTCAGCGCAGCTTCTTTGTCCTCTCCGTATGAACTTACTGCGATAACACGACCTCCATCGGTAACGACATTGCCGTCTTTCACAGTTGTTCCTGCATGGAACACGATGCTGCCTTCTACGTTCTCAATACCTGATATGGGATATCCCTTAACATATTCCTGAGGATAACCGCCGCTGACAAGCATCACGCAGACAGCTGAACGCGGGTCCATTTCTATTTTGCGCTTGTCAAGATCACCTTTGGCAACACCTTCAAACAGATCAACAATGTCACTCTTAAGACGTAACATCACACTCTCAGTCTCCGGATCACCCATACGTACATTGTATTCGATGACCATTGGTTCACCTTCTACATTGATCAATCCAAAGAATATAAATCCTTTATATTCGATATTCTCTTCGGCAAGTCCGTCTACTGTCGGACGGATGATACGGTCTTCCACCTTCTTCATCCACTCCTTTGTAGCAAAAGGCACCGGGGTAACACTTCCCATACCTCCCGTGTTGAGACCGGTATCATGTTCACCAATACGCTTGTAGTCTTTTGCTTCAGGCAGAATCTTGTAATTTTTTCCGTCTGAAAGAACAAAGACAGAACACTCAATGCCACTGAGGAATTCTTCGATAACTACTGTTGCAGAGGCATTGCCGAACATTCCGCCCAGCATATCTTTAAATTCTTTTTTCGCTTCCTCCAGAGTGGGAACGATGAGTACACCCTTTCCTGCACAAAGTCCATCGGCTTTTAATACATAAGGTGGTTGTAGTGTCTCAAGAAACTTGAGTCCACTTTCGATGTCCGTTCCATTGAAAGTCTGATATTTTGCTGTAGGGATCTGATGACGCTGCATAAATCCTTTTGCAAAATCTTTTGATCCTTCCATCACTGCTCCTTTTTTTGAAGGGCCGATGACAGGTATGTTGCATGTTCTTTCGTCGCTTTTGAACTCATCATAGATACCGTTGACTAGAGGATCTTCCGGACCTACGACAATCATATTGATGGCGTTATCAAGAGCAAACTGTTTAATCTTGTCGAAATCGTTAACTCCAATATTTACATTCTCACCGACTTCACCAGTACCGGCATTGCCTGGAGCGATGTACAGTTTTTCCACTTTTTTACTTTGGGCTATCTTCCAAGCCAGGGCGTGCTCTCTGCCGCCGCCACCTAATAACAATATATTCATTGAATTATGAATTGTGAATGATGATTTTGATTTCAAATGCTTTATTTAAGATAGTCGTCGAAATAACGAGATATCCTTTCATGTAGATGAACGCTCTTATGACCTCTCATATTGTGTGGCTCACCAGGATATACGAAGAAGTCAGGTTGTGTGCCTGCCTGGATGCATGCTTCAAGGAATGAAAGGGTATGCTGAGGTACAACGACAGGGTCGTTATTACCTATGATTATTTGTAGTCTTCCTTTGAGATTCTTTGCCTTATTGAGGAGGCTTGTCTCCTTATATCCCTCCGGGTTCGACTGTGGCGTGTCCATATAACGCTCTCCGTACATCACTTCGTAATATTTCCAGTCTATTACGGGACCTCCGGCAACTCCAACCTTAAATACGTCGGGGTAAGTTGTCATCAGCGATATCGTCATAAAACCTCCAAAGCTCCATCCGTGTATTCCGAGACGTGTCGCGTCTACATACGGTAGACTCTTCAGGTATTCCACACCTTTTATCTGATCTTTCATCTCTTCTACACCGAGATGACGGAATGTAGCCTGTTCGAACGCTTTTCCACGGTCGCAGCTACCTCTGTTGTCGAGAATGAAAAGCAGATATCCTTTCTGGGCCATGTATATTTCCCATCCACGAGCCATATAGTGGTATCTGGCCTCTACATTTCGTAAGCCGGGACCTCCATAGACATATACTATCGTTGGATATTTCTTATGAGGGTCAAAGTCTACTGGCTTAACCATCCTATAATATAAGTCGGTTGTTCCGTCAGCAGCTTTCAACTTTCCGCAAGATATTTCCGGCACTTTATATCCACACCATGGATCTTTTGCTGTGAAATAGTTCTCATTTTTTGCATCAGCGGTATTGATGATATTGATTTTTCTGGCGATGTTCGGATCTGAGAATCTGTCCCAGATGTATTCACCGTCTTCGCTCATGTTGATACCATGATGTCCGCCAGCGTCTTCGCCCATACAATGCACACCGTTTCCATTATCTAACAGAGTCCTTTTCCCACTCTTGATATCCACAGAATATAAATTGTTCTGTAAAGGACTTATTTCTGTTGAGAGAATAATAGCGCTCCGTTTCTTGATATTGAAGCCAAGCAAGTCCATAACAATCCATTTGCCAGATGTCAACTGTTTGATCTGCTCACCTTTCGTGTTGAACAGGTAAAGATGTTTATAGCCGTCTTTCTCACTTTGGAGGATAAATTTCGATTGATCCCAAGGTAAGAAAGTTATTGGATTCACTGGATGTACATATTTGTCATCGTGCTCACGATATAGAGTTGATATTTTCTCTCCGGTGGAAGCATCATAACATACAAGTTCCTCGTCAGTCTGATCACGGTTGAGCTCAATCACGTAAATCCTTTTGTCGTCGGGGCTCCAAGTGATATTCGTAAAATATCTATCAGTAGGATCACCTGCTTTCAGATAAATGGTCTTACCGCTTTTTACCTGATAGATGCCGATGGTGACCTTATGGCTGGTCTCTCCTGCCATAGGATATTTCTCTGGTTCCAAGGTGGCGATGCGAGTATCTATATCCACCTGAGGATAGTCAGGAACCATTGACTGGTCCATGCGATAAAAGGCTAATAGGCTACCATCATTACTCCAGAACGTACCTTTATAGATACCGAATTCATCGCGGTGAACACTTTGTCCGTAAACGATGTTATGACTGCCGTCGGTAGTGAGTTGGCTGGTTTTCCCTTCTGCATTTGTAATAAACAGATTGTCATCCTTCACAAAAGCAACGCTTCTGCTTTTTTTCGACCAATCTTCTGAAGACTCGCCTTTGCATGACTGCATCCACTCAATCTTCTTCGCCTTCCAGTCGATAAGCATTCTGGTTTTACTATTGGATAATAGTACCAGCGACTTGTCGGAATAAGGAAATGCGGAATTCATCAGAGAGTGAATAGAGTCTCCTTTTGTGATTTGATTAATCTCGTCAAGAGTAAATAGCTTACTCTCCATTCCATTAATCTTATTGATGACAGCACACTCCTCAGCATCCGTACGTATACATTCGTCTCCCCACCATGTGTTATACCGGTTTTCCGGAACCATGTTATGGTAGTTGTTTCCTCCGAAGTTCAGGTCTTCGAGTGTAAACTGTTTATCTTGTGCCATTATATTCATTACTCCAAGAAGAGCAACAACGGTCAGTTTAATCCTCGTCGATATCATATTTGCTGAATTTCTTGCCGCCGCTATCGTTACCCTCACGGAATTTGCTGCCTTTGTCGAATTTCTTATCGTAGCTGCTACCTTTGTCAAATTTTTTATCGAAGCCGCCACTTTGGCCAAATGGTTTCTTGTCACGACGGTCAAAACTGTCCTTAGCATAAGGCTTGTCTCCACGTCTCCCATAACTGTCTCCAGTAAATGGTTTCTTGTCACGGTCGTATCCTCCTTTTCCATAAGGCTTGTCGCGACGACTTTCTTCAAAAGAAGAGTGGAACTTGAACGTGCGGATGTCAGCCTCTTCGTTCTCTTCTTTCTCGTCAATACGTTTCTTAAATTCCCTTATGGCTTTAAAACGATGTTTTTCGGCCATAGCTTTTCGCTCCTCATCGGTTTTAATCTCGTTACCTTCTTCACGGAAAGCTTTGAACTTTCCATCAAAGATCTGGTATTTGCGGAATTCACATTCCAGCGAACCGTTGTGAACGGGAATCTTAATGGATGGTTTTAGTCCTATCTGATCAAAACACTCCTCTCTGTAGCTGAGTACCCATGCGTCATTGTCTAGGAACTGGTGTTTCAAACGTTCACCGATCATCTTATAGGTACCCAACAGGTCGGGTGTTGATATTCTCTCGCCGTAAGGTGGGTTCATAACAATGATGCTGGTCTCCTTTGGCTGGGTGAAGTTTTTGAAGTCGGCTGTGTCTACAATGATTTCATTGGATAACCCTGCGGCTTTTACATTGATGCGGGCTGTGTTGACAGCTTTTTGGTCAATATCGTAACCGTATATTTTATGTTCAAACTCGGTTTCCTGAGACTCATCGTTATAGATGCTGTCGAATAGCTCCTGGTCAAAGTCGGTCCATTTCTCAAAGGCATATTCTTTGCGGAAAACACCCGGAGATATATTCCGTGCTATGAGGGCTGCTTCAATTAAAATTGTTCCGGAACCACACATTGGATCAATGAAATCACATTCACCACGCCATCCTGTCATCAATATCATTCCGGCAGCCAGAACTTCATTCAGCGGAGCCTCAACTGATTCCTGACGATAGCCGCGTCGATGTAACGATTCCCCACTACTGTCTAATGACAATGTACAGTTATCTTCTGCGATATGTATATTCAGACGTATGTCAGGTGATGTTATACTAATATTCGGACGTTGACCAAGTTTCTCGCGAAATTGATCTACGATAGCGTCCTTCACTTTATAAGCCACAAATTTGGAATGACGGAACTCTTCAGAAAAGACAACGGAATCAACCGCAAAGCTTTTCTTTAGATCGAGAAATTCACTCCAGTCTATTTTTCCTATTTCTTCATAGACTTCGTCAGCAGTGCGTGCTTTGAAATGTTTGATTGGTTTTAAAATCCTGATGGCCGTGTGCAGTTGAAAGTTTGCACGATACATCATTTCCTTGTTACCTGTGAACGACACCATACGTCGTCCAATTCTTACATTGTTAGCCCCTAATCGGGTAAGCTCTTTAGCCAAAACCGGTTCCAGTCCCATGAATGTTTTGGCAATGAGTTCGAATTCTTGTTCCATTTTCAGGTTACGATTTACTTTCGTTTATAAAACAGCCGGCGATTACATGTCAGATTGTGTGTTTTGACATAGGTCATCGCTTGCTTATATTTTTTTAAATTTTTTTGTTGCGGGTTTCATATCTTCAGTCACCCAGATGTTAGCTCCTACAACGGATCCTTTGCCGATTGTTATTCGCCCTAATATCGTGGCATTTGAATATACAATGACATCGTCTTCCAGAATAGGATGGCGTGGAGTGCCTTTTATTGGATTCCCATTCTCGTCGAGAGGGAAGCTTTTTGCACCCAGTGTTACGCCCTGATATAACTTCACATTGTTTCCAATGATACAGGTTGCACCGATAACTACACCTGTGCCGTGATCAATCGTGAAGTGATCACCGATTTGTGCAGCGGGATGTATGTCAATGCCGGTTTCTGAATGTGCCATCTCTGTCATGATACGAGGAATAAGAGGCACACCCAAAAGTAATAGCTCATGCGCTATACGATAATTGGTAAGTGTCTTGATGACAGGATAACAACTGATGATTTCGCTGATGCTGTCAGCGGCAGGGTCACCATTATAGGCGGCTTCTACGTCTGTTGCGAGAATACTGCGTATCTTTGGTAATTTGGATATTAATTGTGCTGCTATATCGGCGGCACGCTGATTGCATGCGGTTACCTCGTCATCTTCTTCTTCACCTTCGTGTGAAAAACAGAGACCGGCCAGAATCTGGTCAGCGAGGAGTTTGTATAACCTTTCGATGTTAACACCGATATGATAGCGGATTGTTCTTGTATTGACGGTTGATTTACCGTAGTATCCTGGGAATATGATTGAGCGTGACAGCTCAATAATCTCTTCCAGTGCTTTACCTGACGGCAGGGGATTTCCATCGCGATGTTGGTGGAAAAGACCTTTTAGTGACTCGCTCTCTGACAGCTCGTCAACCGTTTGCGTCATGATATGAGTGAAATTGAGGGAACTCATCTGATGTGTACCAATATTTATTGAGTTGCAAAGATAGTGTAATTTTAGAAAAGATGAAAATAAATCAGAACTTTATTTCATATTTACCCATACATTTGTCATATAATCAACTGATTGATTGGATTATCTGTCGATATCTTTGCGATGTCAAGAGACGTGTCTGTAAATTTGAATGTGTGAATTATTCCATATTTCTTATTCTTACATCGGTATATTTCTTTCCTTCTTCGGTAAGTCTGTTGATGTCCGTCTTCTGATCTGTTCCCCCATAGTGATAAGGGTAGAAAACTTTTGGGTGGATGGTCTTGATAGCATCTAATGCTTCATCAACGGTCATGGTAAAAGGTTGATTCACAGGTAAGAATGCTACGTCAATGTCTTTGAGACTCTTCATCTCAGGTGTGTTCTCCGTATCTCCGGATACATAGATGCGTGACCCTCCAATATTGAAGATGTATCCACAGTCTTCGCGTTCTTTAGGATGAAACTGAGTATGACCTTCTGTTGTGTTATATGCAGCGATGGTTTCCACTTTGATGTTACCGAATAGTATGATTTCCTTACCGGGTTTCATAACCGTTACGCGTTTGCTGTTCATCTTCTCTGCCGAAGTATGATCACTGAATATCATCGTACGCTCCTCTGTCAGGGCATCAATTGCTTGGATGTCAAGATGGTCAAAATGTGAATGCGTCACAAATATGGCTGCCGCTTTATGCTCCTTTTTGTAATCTCCATATTGACTGACAGGATCCAGATAGATCCATTTTCCGTCAACTTCCATCGCTAAGGATGAATGGCCGAAGAACTTGAATGTGACCGTCGTTCCGTCATTTGTCTTGTAAGTCTCAGTCCGAATATCTTTTTTCGCACATGAGTTCAGTCCGAATAGGCTTATCATGATCAGTAATATTAGTTTTTTCATTTTATTTTAGTCATTAAACCGTATTTGAATGTGGCAAAGATATTAAAAATATAGTTATATGTATGTTTTTTAATGAATTATTTTTAATTCATGATATTTTTCCTAAAAAAATATTGTCCAATGGAAAATATTGCATATCTTTGCCGGCAATCAATAATATAATGTATGGAATCAATTTGTGAACTAAAGGAAATATATAAGTCATTATATAAATTCGAGAAAGATTTTCAGTCTCGTAATGACATGACGATCAATGAAGCGATGGTGCTTTGTTATTTGTTCAATGGTGAAACTCGTTCCGCCGGTGAGATCTGCGACTATATAGGTCTCTCAGCCTCACGTGTTTCAAAGGTTCTTAACTCAGTAGAGAAACTCGGATATATAGAGAGAAGTATCAGCTTTACAGATAAGCGTCAGATGCTTTTTGCTCTTACGGCATCCGGACTACGAAAGATATCAGAGATGAAACAGACGGATTTCAGTACAGACGATCTGTATGAACAGTTACGGCAATGTGTATGTAAATGATACGTTTCTTTTTATTTATTTACATTCTTTCCAATAGACAATATTAATAATGAAAAATAAAAATACTATTATGAAGTACTTAGTTATAGGTGGAGTGGCAGGAGGTGCCACCGTTGCAGCTCGTCTCCGTCGTCTTGACGAGGAGGC
>OBMA010000747.1_pt1 | contig 19761 bp, 24 predicted proteins | sample 1539141 | NCBI WGS metagenome assembly OBMA01 (sample SAMEA3991484, study PRJEB22521) | metagenome | biome: anthropogenic terrestrial biome; feature: sewage plant; material: raw primary sludge | place: Sweden | collected 2012-09-26
GAGCTGTTCGATCGCCGAAGCCACCGCCCCCGCCTGACGCAAGTGGGTCGGGTGCTGGTAGACCAGGCGCGGTTGGTGCTCGCAAGCGCTGCTCGCTTCGAAGGCGTTGCGGCTAGCACGCGGGCGGGTGTGGAGCCAGAGTTGACAATCGCGATTGATCCTTGGGTGCCAACTGGACCGCTAATTAACAGCCTGCGCGCGCTGAGCGAGACATTTCCCAATCTCCCGGTGCACTTTTCCACCGAAGGGCTGGGCGGCTCATTGCGGCGGCTTCGCGATGGATCAGCGGCATTTGCCCTGTGCTTGCTGCTCCCTGGCGTTCCTGAGGACATCGCCGCCTATCCTTTACTGCGCGTTTCCATGCGCGCGGTTGTCTCGCCCGGTCACCCTCTCGCCTTATTGGGGCGTCCAGCGACCGAGGGTGACCTCGCGCCGCACATCCAATTGGTCTTGTCCGATCCAGTCGACCCGGGCGGGGCAAGCTACGGCTTAGCCGGCACCCGACATTGGCGATTCGTTGATCTCGGTCGTCGCTTCGATTTCCTGTTAGCGGGTTTCGGTTGGTTCCGCATGCCAGAGCACCTGGTGGCGACGTCGATAGTGGCCGAGGCACTGACTGCGATTGAGATTCACGATGATCCGACACCTCCAGAAGGCCTGAAGATCTACGCAGCGCACCGACGTGATCGTGCGCTCGGCGTAGCGGGACGATGGCTGCGCGACGAGTTGCGTCGTAGCCTCGTCTCTTAATCTAGCGGGGCACCTCTGAAAGCAGCCCTCCGCCAACGCTTGCTCCTGGCCGGTTGCGAAAGTCCAGCTGGCCGCGCACCTTCCCGGTCAACCTACATTGCAACTAAGCGACGTAGAGTCGATGCCGTCTGGCTGGACCTTGCGCATGTTCAAGAGAGCCGATCCGGGTACCCAGGTCCCGCCGTACCCGCGGTCCAAGAAAAACCGGACTAAGTGTCCAGCGGCGACCGAAGTACGCAACTCATTACGCAAAGCCCGATCGGGTCAGGGCCTCGTCACAAGAAAAGCAGCAAGCCCGCTCCACGAGTTTTATCGTCACCGGCTTGCTAAGCGATTCGCGCTATTAGCCAAGCGCTGAGGGAGAGGGAGCACCTGGCTCGCAGTGTCGTTTCGAGAAGGTGCCATTCTCAGCACCTTAAGCAAGTTCGCGGACGCTATGCGTTATCAATCGGACTGCAGAGGACTTGCTTATGACGATTCGTGTCGACACTTACTGGACTCGATCAAAGAAGAGCGAATGACGCATGAGTTTCAAAGACAGATGCTGGTACACGCTGCGCTGCAGCAGATGCGATTCGACCGAGTCGCTCGCTGTGTCGGATCAGGGAGTCAGCTGGAGCGGCGCAGACTGGGAGGCAGGCGCGCCCTTCTCTAAATTCGAAACCGAATGGACCGGCGGAGGCCACATGGAGCCCGAACTGGCAAGGGTTGCGTGCAGGGAATGCGGAGATGCGGCTCAAGTCGTCCAGCGCTATCCGTAGCGTGCGCCGGTAGATGTCTTGGACGGGCCACTCCCAACGATTCAACTTATGGGTACGCCCTGCCCGTGTCACTCACCCTCATCCTCCCCGCGCAGCTCAGGTCAATATGTCTGTCGCGAGCAAGTCGCAGTTCGGTGAACTGCCACCTGCAAGCGAGAGGGAGAAAGTTGCATACGTGATATTGGTGTGCGCGCAGGGTTGGCTCGATTCTCACTTGCACGAAAACACAAGGAGGGCGTCAGTGGCAATGCGCTCCTGGTGCTGCTGCTAAAGTTGCAAGCCAAGAATGATCAGCGGCCCAATTGACTTCAAAGTGTCCCTGTCGACTCTCTCCAGGGCCTGCAAGACTGCTGCATCAATATGCTCGCAGTATCGGTGCACTTCCGGCAAGCCCGGACGAATGAGCAATCCACGTTGCTGGGCCCGTAGATGTCGGCGCCCCAGTGATTCGGAATGGATTTGAAAAGGTGCAAGTAGAACGAATCGAACGGGACGCTCGGCGTATATGGCATGAGCACCACAGCCTCGAAGAACCGGGTCGTGTGTGCCAAATGCCACTTTGTCGGGCTTGCATCCGACGCGGACTGCAAACGCCCTTCCGTGCTGAGAGAGATCGCCAGAGCCAGGCTCGCAGCGCGCACATCCGCAAAGTACTTCGCAAAGGCTAAGCGGTCGGTCGCAAGGGGGACTAGAAAGTCTGCAGAACGCAGCGTACGAGGAAGATTTCTGGTCACGGGAGTCTAGTGCAACTCGCGATGCGTGCGTACGATGGACTGCTGCGTGGAGCCAGTACTACGGAGTCACGAACGTCGTCTTTCCGACCTGAAGAAGGAGCTCACACATGGTGACCAGAGGCTTTACCGGCCGCGGCGTTGACCCCATGACCGCTGCGGGGCTGCCTCCAGGACATCACGTTACTCAGGGCTTTCCTGTCCTGTCGGCCACTGCGACTCCAGATGTTGCTTTGAGCGAGTGGGAGTTCACGCTGAAGGAGGGGTCGCGGCGCATCGCCACCTAGTCATGGCTCGAATTCAATCAGGTCCCACGTACTGTTTGGAACGGCGATATCCACTGCGTCACCTCGTGGTCGAAGTTCGGCACAACTTGGGAAGGAGTATCTATTGATGACATATTGGTCGCTGCGGGCGTTGGGGAACTCAGCGTTTCCGATAGCCTTCTCTCAGGAGCCGCTCCAGCCAGTCATTGCGCGTAAGCTAAACGGGATTTATGCAATTGCGCTCCCTAGAGGTATCTGATGGCTAACTGGATCTGCTCAACATGTTCGGCTCTCGCTCGGGTCCTCAGTCTGAAATGCGGGATACGGAGCAATTCCCGACCGGAGTAGCGCTTGGCACCGGTATTCCCTCGGGTCCATGCCATATGCCTTGCGGAACGCGCGGATGAAACCACTGTTGTTTGCGTAACCAGCGGCTTGGCCAATCTGCCCAATGGAGACGCCTGTGACCCGGAGCTGCTGGGCGGCTTGTCGCATGCGCAAATCTCTGAGCACACTCATGGGCGCTCGGCCAACCAATTCGAAGAAGCGCGCCATGAAGGTTGATCGGCTTAGGCACGCAGTCCTTGCCAGGCTGTCCACAGTGTGCCTAGCCCCGGGCTTTGCCGTCATTTCGGCGAATGCCTTGGAGATCCTATGGTCCCTCAGAATCGCAAATCGCTCGACCCAGGGGTGAGGCGAAGTCAACGAGCGACGCAGAAGCAGCACCAAGGTCTGCTTCATGAGCAATGAGGTCATTGCGACACTGCCGGGTTGCTTTCCCTGTAGCTCGACGAGCGCATGACTCAACTTGGCTGGGAGCTCGTCACCATCCGAAAATCGCTCCACAATTGGCGTGGATAGGCCGCCAAACATGTCAACAACGTCCCCAAATGCGGCGTGGAAATGGCCACACAGAACACGCGCGCTTCCCGCCAGCATGGCCCGGTTTTCTCGCACCATTCGAAATTGAGAATGTTCGCTGCTGATAGGCGGGACGACTACAAGGGTATGTTGGGAAATCGCGATCGACAGGCCATTTGAAGTTGTGAGGGACCCAGTCCCCCACATTCCGTAGTACAGGCGAGTCATACCGTCGTTCCCTGGCTCGAACCGTCGGTCCCCCTTCAATGTGCATTCTTCAAGAATGACATGGCGTACTTCGAGCGTGCCGACGAGGGTATCCAAATCGGCCGGTGAGATGCGCAAGATAGGGCTATCGACCTTAGCCACGGAGAAGCTTGGCTCCCCACTCTCGGTGCTCATCAGCTCAGACTGGGTGAAGTCGTTGCTTTGCGCCACAGTATCTCCTACCGTGCGACTCGGTCCGAACGTATTCCTCCCTGACTTTCGCCGCTTCGACCCAAGCTTGGGCAACTGTGCGTAGCGGCTTCGTCCGACCAGAAAGACGGCATGCGGCATTGCTTCCCGCAGGCGTCGTGCGAGAGCCGTCGAACGACCAGTCGACCCCTCCACCCTCCATGGTTGCTGTCACGTAAATAGCGCCATCCAAAATACAGACCTCCTTATGCAAATCCCAAACGCGCTTTCGGAGAAGGCGCTAACTCTCGGGGACAGGTGGCTGCGCCCCGAGTTCCAGCACGGGATGTCGCTGGCGCCAGACACTTTTCCGGCCGCTTCACCGGATGCTCCCAGATTCCCTATGCCTCGAACATCCACTATCAACACATAGAAGCTATGCAGCAGCTGCATGAACAAGAGGGCTAACCTATCTCGCCTCCGAGTACTTCCCGCGTATCGGAGGATGTGCTTCTGTGGAGCAGGATGGCTTCAGGCACTCTGGACTGCCGGCTTGGACGTCCAGGAAGTGTGCCCAGGCGTCCAAAAATCTGCACAAAGCTTCGTACCTCCGTTCTGTTTTCGATGAAGTTCCCTTAGCATTCGAGCCTTATGGTTGGCTTTTCGAGCCGCCATCGAGGGCCGAATATGGCGCGTGAGCGGTGCACGCGAGATAGCAGATACGGTGACCCACCACCACCGCGCCAAGCGACCTCATCCCGGCTGCGCTGGTTGGCGGTGAAGACACCTAACGTCCGCGCTTTGGCGACCGAGTCTAAGGAGGTTGCGCTCTCGGCAAAGCTTTCAGAAAACATGCCGCGCGCTCGTTTGTGGGACTTGAACCACGCCTATCGCCTCTACGTCGGGGCTGCTACCGGCCATACTCAAGTGCACTACTGAAATGGAGCTGAACGAGCGTGTTGAGGGCACGCTAAAAATCATGCGTTTCGACACTGGCTGCAAACTAAGAGGAGGCCGATTTTTGGAGTTCATCATCCAGTTGCTCACAGAGCACGGCTTGATAGTCGTGTTCTTGAACGTGTTCGCATCGCAGCTGGGGCTTCCACTGCCAATGGTCCCGTTGCTGATAGTCATGGCGGCGCGCAGTGTGACCGATGATGTCGCCGTCGGCCCCCTGTTCGGCGTTGCGTTCGGGGCCTGCCTGATAGCGGACCTTATTTGCTACACGGCTGGTCGGCGCTATGGCAGCCGTGTGTTGCACACCGCATGTCGGCTGTCCCTGTCGCCAGACTCTTGCGTAAGTCAAACCCAGTCGCTCTTCTCGCGCTGGGGCGTGTGGACGTTGGTTGTGGCGAAGTTCATTCCCGGATTAGGACTCTTCGCCACTGCGCTTTCGGGGCAAAGCCGTGTGCCACTGCAAAGGTTCGTTTTTCTCGACGCGCTCGGTGTCGCTTTTTTCATCGGTACTTTCATTTGGCTGGGCCGCGCCTTTCATTCAGCGATTGACAGCCTACTCAACACGCTTTCAAGTTATGGCAAGGTCGGCCTAGCGTCTGTTTTCGTCGCGCTACTCTTCTTTTTGGCATTCCGCCTCGCACGTAGGCACCTGCTGATTCGGGCATTGCGTATGACGCGAATCTCTGTACCGGAGTTCAAGCGATTGCTCGAGAGTGACACACCTTACGTGGTCTACGACGTACGGGCAGCTGCCAGCCGTGAGCGCGACGGCACTATTCCCGGAGCGCTGCCTTGGTCGCTAGACGACACCCAGCGACCAGAGGCAGTGGCTTCGCCTGACACTCAGGTCATCGTCTACTGCGACTGTCCAACCGAATACTCAGCTGCAAAGGTAGCGCGCCACCTGCAACGAGCAGGCTTCACCCGTGTCCGCCCCTTACACGGTGGAATCGAAGCTTGGATTGCGGCCGGCCACCACCTCGAACGCCCTACTTTCCGCTCCGATTCGGCGAAGGTTCGCTGCTCCTGAAGCGGGTGGCCGAGCACACCATGTATTTACAGGCCCGGCCGCCAGCGACACGCCTGACCTCGACAGTCGCTGTGCGATATTGGCTTCTGCGACGGGCCGCTCATCGCCGAGCCATGGCAAGTGCGGAAAAGCAGAAAGTTCTTGATGATGGGCGTGCCCCCCGCACGAACCCATTGCACAGGCCAGTGGAGATGCTGCGTCCAATCCCACTTACAACTTTTGAGAGGCGCTGATTTAATGGGTCAAGACTTGAAAACAAAGGGTGAAATCAAGGTCGGAGATTTTCCGGCCTTCACGACGCTCGACCAACTATCGGGCTTCTTCATCGGAGTAGGAGGATAGGATGAGCTTATTTGAACGACAAGCGCCTGAGTTGCGGGTGCAGAGATGGATTGGCGAGGATGGAGGAATCAGCGTCGCACCGCTCAAGCTGTCTGATTTGGGGACTGGTCCAAAGATTTTGTTCGCCTTCCAGCACTGGTGCCGCGGCTGCCATGCGCATGGGTTTCCAACGCTCCAAAGATTGCATGGTGCACTGAGCTCCAAGGGCGTAGGTTTCGCTGTGATTCAGACCGTTTTCGAAGGAGCGCATGAGAACACCTTTGACAAGTTGCGGGTGAACCAGCTTAAGTACGAGCTTCCCGTCCCTTACGGTCATGACGAGCCACCGACCGGTGCAACGCTTCCCACCTTTATGGAAGACTACCGCACGCGAGGAACGCCTTGGTTCACGGTTATCGACGCAGACGGCCTTATCGTGTTCTCGGACTTCAATCTTGACGCGGACCTGCTTGTGAAGGAACTTGAGCAAGCGTAGCTAATGCGGCGTTCATCCATCCTGATTACTGCCCCTCTCGTGTCAATCTCTATAGGACGAGGAGGCGGCGTCCATACGCTGCCCATCCTCACAGCGCCTCGATCGTCGGATAATGCGTCGCTTCAGAACATCGCGACTAAAGCGCTCTACCCGGGGCGACACGTGCGCAATATCAAAGACAGCGACCTACCGCATTGGTGGAAAGGCGAAGTCGGAGTCTCGCGCAATCGAATTGTGCATATCGGGCGTCTCTCGCTTGTTCCTGGACTACAAGCCCGAACTTGGTCCACGTTTCTTCGACACGAAAGAAGCATTACCCCTGGTCAACGAACCGATCCGTGCGGGGGATGTGATGACTTTCAACGGCTTCATCGTCAAGGTGCCTGTCGCCTTCGGTGTTCGCGACTACGACGCGGCCGTAATCTGGTGCGAAGTATTCGAACAGTTCGTCAGTGCGGCAGAGTACCAACCCTCACATCAGGCTAGGAAATGAGCCAGGCAATTGATACCGTAAGGTTAGTGTGTAAACGGGGACTCGTTCTCGCACCAGTAGCGGCGTTGCTGCTAAGCGTCGCCGCGCTGCTGCTGGGCAATGGTTTGTTGGGTACGCTCTTGATCGTAAGAGCCGGCCAGGAGGGTTTCTCGAGCGGCGCGATCAGCGCGATGATGACCTTCTACTTCGCGGGGTTCACAGTAGGCGCGTTCGTATTGCCGCGGATCATTGTTTCTGTAGGGCACGTCAGGACCTTCGCTGGATTTGCGGCTATCGCTTCAATGACCACCCTTCTCCATGTAACATTCATAGAGCCGATTGCTTGGATGCCGCTTCGCATGGTTACCGGCCTCGCCTATGCGGGCATGATCCTCGCAACGGAGAGCTGGCTCAATGCGCACGCAGTGCCATCCACGCGCGGGCAGCTCCTGTCAATTTTCGGTGTCGTCTCAATGGGTTCTTGGGCAACGGGGCAAGCGCTTCTCAACATTGCCGCGCCCGCAAGCGTAACTTTGTTCCTCGTCGTGTCGCTGTTGATATCCGCTGCGGTTGTTCCGATCACGTTGCTGCCAAGCCATCCTCCTGCCGAGGTGGAACAGGAACCGGTCGCGCTCAAGGACGTCGTCCTCGTATCACCTCTCGCTGCGGTTGGCGTTTTCTTAACCGGCCTGGCTATCGGCGGTTTCTGGGGCATGGGCCCGAACTTCGCCCAGAGGATCGGACTTGATGTGGGCGGTATATCGGCCTTCATGGCTGCGGTTCTGGGTGGGACACTTGCATTGCAATGGCCACTCGGCTGGCTTTCGGATCGAGTGTCTCGAAACCTTGCCATTGCGTGTGCTGCCCTTGCGTCTGCAGCCGCTGCCATCGGCGTAGCGCTGGCGGCGGGAGCACCTCTTCCATTGCTCCTCACGGCGGGTGCGCTCTTCGGCGGCTTTGGCATCCCGATCTACTCGTTGTGTCTCGCCGCCGCAAACGACGACCTTCCGGCCGGTCGGCGACTCGGCACCGCACGAGGGCTTCTTCTGCTCAATGGGGTCGGGACAGCCGCAGGACCCCTTATCGGGGGAGCTGCGATGAATATCGTCGGCCCTGGTGGATTATTCCTTTGCGCATCTGTGTTGCTCGCTATCCTAGGGGTGATGGCCCTCGCACGTGGGCAGCCAAAACGCCCGCTCAAGACCAAGGCCACCCGCTGTCCGAGCACGCCGATGATCACGGGATCTCTCGATACGATGATACGAATCCAGGAGGAGTCTCAGCGCGCTCGGTACTAGCGCGGCGACTGAGGCAGAGGCGCCCTATGCAACGTCTTCTACAAAACCCGAAGCAGCCCGCCAACCGTCCGCTCCACAGGCCTCATCGACGCGTCGTTTTAATGCCTACATCTGGTCGGCCAGATGCAAGCCTCGCGACCTAGGTTTTCCGCGAAGGCGCCTGCGCCACTTGGCTGGTGACATCCGGGCATAGTAGTTGGACGGAGTGTCGACATAGCGGGCCGCTCATATATAAGTGTCCCATGGCCGAATCCATCCTCCTCACCGCCGCCCGAGTTTCTACTTTCGATGGCGACAAGCTGCTGACCGGCGCCAGCGGATTTTTCTTCCTACGCGACGAACGACTTTTCTTCGTCACCAGCCGGCACGTCGTCGTTGACGCGCCCACCAAGCATTTTCCAAACCGACTCGAAATCGAGCTGCACACCGATGCCGTCGACCTGACCCAAGCGAGCGTCTTGTCGGTCTGGCTCTACGTAGACGGCAAGAGCATGTGGCGTCAGGGAAGCGACACAGGCGGCGAGATCGACGTGGCGACCATCGAGCTGGACCGTGCGGCCCTTCCGCCTTCGGTGGCGATGCACACTTTCACGCCGGCTCACTTGCAGAGCATGCTGGACGAGGTCGAAGTCGGCAGTGCGCTGCTGGTAGTGGGCTATCCGCTGGGCTTTCACGACGTGATTTATCACCTGCCGGTGGTGCGTCATGCGGTAATCGCATCTTCCTTTGGCGTTCGATTCCAAGGCAAGGGCTACTTTTTGACGGATGCGCGCACCCACCGTGGGACCAGCGGCGCAGCCGTGGTGATGCGTGCCCCCGGCACCAATCCGGCGCTGCCCTGGAAACTGCTGGGCGTGCACTCCTCGCGTTTGGACATGAACACACGTGACCTGGCGCTGGACGAGTCGCTGGGTCTCAACTGCGCCTGGTACGCCGACATCCTGCTCACGCTCACGGCGGATGTACCCGCTCCCTCTGCGTTGCAACCCCAACCAATTGCCTGAGATCGTCAACCCCTACCTGGCTCTGGCGCTTGATCTGGACACAGCCGTGGTGTCGGATCTTGTTTTGAGCGCGCCTGAAGGTAGTCCAACAGCCTTCTACACTGGCGATAACCTGCGGGATGCCTTGCGTCGACTCGTGCGTCTGCTAGACCGCCCGGAATCATTCGCGGTGCTCAAAGAAAATTTTTGATTCGAGATATTCACCATTAGCTGCTGCTGGATCGCGAAGGACCGGCTATTCGGGATCTAGGCCTGCACGACAGCAACGCGCGACGCATCGCCCGCGCTGTTGCAATCTTACGTGCCGACCACACACAATCAGCAAAAATTTGAACTGCCTGGCGGCAGCGGCCGGAATGATCCGCTCGGCATTTCACCCACATTCTCGTACGATTACTTCGTAGTCGCCGCTGCAGTTCCAGATGCACCTCCGCTTGATGGAGGAGCGCCGCTTGATCCTGTCCAAGGGAAAGAGGTTGAGTGAAGTGGCTTTCGAAGTGGGATACGAGAGTGCCTCGCACTTCCGCCGCGAATAGCCCGCATGTATGGTCAGCCACCCACCATGGATAAACGAGCGGCGTCTTGTTGCGGTGAACAACCAGCTAAAGGGACTAGCGTTCAGCCCCTACTGACGTCCGTCTAAAGTCAAAGTCAATCCCGTTTCGCGGGCCCCTCAGCACTATTTTTTCCACGGCTGGGTAACCTAAATCCCTAGGATAGGCGCGTCTGGATCTCAACCTCAGAGGTGAGCGTGCGGTGCACGGGGCATTTGTCGGCGATCTCCAGCAAACGCGCCCGTTGCGGCTCATCGAGTGGCCCCGCGAGTTCGACCGTCCGCCCGATTCGGTCAATCTTGCCTTCCTTGGTCTCACATTCCGCACAGTCTGCAGCGTGGATCTTGGCGTGAGTCAAAGTGACGCGGACGTCCTCTAGGGGCCATTTCTTATGGCGGGCGTAAAGGCGCAACGTCATCGCAGTGCAAGCTCCAAGCGCACCGAGCAGAAGGTCATATGGACCCAAGCCGAGATCGTCACCGCCCACTCCCACTGGTTCGTCACTCACCAGCGTGTGGCGCCCTGCCTCAACGTTGACGGCAAAGTTGCCTGAACGGTCGCTGACTCGCACAACGCCCACTGGCAGAGACTCCGCTCCGGGTGTCGACGCCACCTCGCTTGAAGGGGCGGGAGCAGGCAAATACCGCTTAGCCCAGGCAGCGATGAGGCCTGCGGCGTACGTGGCATCGCTCTGACTGTTGAGCAGGTGGTCGGCATCGTCGAGCGATACGAAAGATTTGGGGTGCAGCGCCTGTTCGAAGATTCGGCGTGCGTTGTCTACTCCAACGATCGTGTCGCTAGGCGCGTGCAGCACAAGCAAAGGCCGATGCAACGCATGGATTCGCTCGGCCTGAGGCTGGGAGGCTACGTCGTCTAGAAATTCCCGCCGCAACGTGAACTCACGGCCCGAAAGCGTTACACGGGCCTCTCCGTTGGACTCGATGAGAGCCAGCCCCCCGCCAAAATGCCGCGTAACGTGTGCCGGCTCGAAGGGCGCGCCGAGCGTCACCACAGCACGCGCATCGGCAATGCGGTGTGCAGCGGCCAGAACGGCTGCGCCGCCGAGCGAATGCCCGATGAGGAGCGCTGGCGTTCCATGCTCACTTCGCAGCCAGTCGGCCGCCGCGACTAGATCGCCGACGTTTGAACTGAAATGGGTGTTCGCGAAGTCACCGCCGCTGCCACCCAACCCTGTGAAATCGAAGCGAAGCACGCCGAACCCGGCCTCGACCAACGCACGCGAAATGTAGGAGGCCGCTTTCGAGTCTTTGGAGCACGTGAAACAGTGTGCGAAGACAGCCCACGCTCTTGGCAAAGTGTTTGGTTTATCAAGCCGTGCAGCCAGCAAATGGCCGAGGCTCCCGGGAAATTCAACTTTAAGGCTAGTCATGTTTCACTGAAGTTGATACGCATGCAAGACAGCAATCGAGGTCGCTGCGACTCCAAGATTCGAACACGAAATCTATTCACACGCCAGCGTGTACTACAGACTCGATGAAGGACTTGATTGCCCCAGCCAAATATGACACCGTGCGCTTCGCCTTCCCTGAAATTTCGACATGCGTACACTGAAAGCTCGTCTGCACATCTGGCATGGAAGTTTGGCGCCAAGACTGCAAAGCAAAGGTCGGCCGAGCCGCACATCTTGGTCGTTACTTCTAGAATGAACGGATGACTTCTTCCGTTGACAAAGATCCCACCAAACCAAGCAATTTTCTGCGCAACGTCATCGAAAACGACCTTGAACTAGGCGTCTATGCAGCGCGCAAATGGGGGGGCAGTCCCGGCGACGCGCAACACCATGCGCAAGGCATGCTAGACCCCGCCAAGGTCCGCACTCGCTTCCCGCCTGAACCCAACGGCTACCTGCATATCGGGCATGCCAAGAGCATCTGGCTTAACTTCGAGCTCGCCAAGAAATACTGTGGCGTGTGTCACCTGCGCTTCGATGACACCAACCCGGAGAAAGAAGAGCAGGAATACGTCGATAGCATCCGCGACGCGGTGAAGTGGCTGGGCTACGAAACCTGCCTGGCTGACAGCCCCGTGGCTCCCGGCACCCTCCAGCCGCACGAATACTTCGCCAGCGACTACTTTGACTTCATGTACCGCGCGGCCGAGTACCTGATCATCGCCGGGCTCGCCTACGTGGAGGAGCAGACGCCCGAGCAAATGCGCGCCGCGCGCGGGGACTTCAACACGCCCGGAACTGACAGCCCGTTCCGTACCCGCAGCCCCGACGAGAACCTGGCGCGCTTCCGCCAGATGCGAGACGGCGAGCTCGTAGACGGTGCCGCCATCCTTCGCGCGAAGATTGACATGGCCAATCCCAATATAAACCTGCGCGACCCTGCGCTCTACCGCATCCGCCGGGCGACGCACCACAACACAGGCGACAAATGGTGCATCTATCCGATGTACACCTTTGCACATCCGATTGAGGATGCGTTGGAGCAGATCACCCATTCGATCGCCACATTGGAGTTCGAAGACCAGAGACCGTTCTACGACTGGTTGCTTTACCGTTTGGCAGAAGGCGGGTTGATCGCCAGCCCGCATCCGCGCCAGTATGAATTCGCGCGGCTCAATGTGACGCACATGGTCACCAGCAAGCGCAAGCTGCGCCAGCTGGTCGAAGACGGGCACGTCGATGGCTGGGACGACCCACGGATGCCAACCCTCGCAGGCCTCCGCCGGCGCGGCTACACGCCCGAAGCGCTCAGGCTCTTCTGCGAACGCAGCGGCGTGACGAAGTCCGGCGGCTGGATCGACTACGCGAGCCTCGAAGCGACCCTCCGCGACACGCTCGACCCCATCGCCCCGCGCGCGATGGCCGTGCTCGACCCGGTCAAGCTCGTCATCACCAACTGGGCCGAGCTGATGGGCAGCGACGCCTCACTGGACGACTGCACCGCCCCCGTAAACCCGCGCGACCCCGAAGGCGGCATGCGCCGCTTCAAGATCGGCCGCGAGGTGTGGATCGAACGCACCGACTACGAAGATGTGCAGCCGAAGGGCTTCTTCCGACTGTTCCCCGGCAACAAGGTGCGCCTGAAATACGGTCACACCATCGTGTGCACGGGCGCCACGCGTGACGCTGACGGCAAGCTGGTCGAAGTGCAGGCCACGCTGATGCCCGATACAAAGAGCGGCACGCCAGGCGCGGATGCGGTAAAGGTGAAGGGCAACATTACCTGGGTCGCCGTAGCCGATGCGGTACCGGTCGAGGTGCGCTTGTATGAACGGCTGTTTACCACGGAGCAACCGGGCAGCGGGGAGTTGCTGGATGAGCTGAATAAGGCGAGCCTCGTGACATGCTCGGCCTTCGCGGAGCCGTCATTGGCTCTAGCGAAGGTTGGCGGTGCGGGGTTTCAGTTTGAGCGGCACGGGTACTTTGTGCTGGATGCAAAAGCGTCCCATGATGGAAAGCTTGTGTTCAATCGGGCTGCTGGGATGCGAGACAGCCAGGGGAAAATAGGGCAGCATATGGTTAGTAGCCCCGTGAAAAGTTCACACCCACCGGAATGATTCCGTCTTCCATGTAACGCCGGATATTGTTTGCCACGATCGCCGAAGCGGATTCCCGGGCTGTTGGGGCTGAACAGTGGGGAAGTACAGTGACGGAGGGGTGCCCCCAGTGCCATTCCGTGCTTGGCAAAGGCTCCACTTCAAAGACGTCGAGCACCGCATGCCGGAGACGACCGCTGTCCAGTGCCGCTTTCAAATCAGCGTCATTCACAATCGCCCCGCGGGAAAAATTGATCAGTGCAGCTCTGTCGCGCAACAGAGAAAACGCCTCTGCGCCGAGAAGGCCGCGTGTTTGCGGCGTCAGGGGCAACAAACACACCAAGATGTCGGTCTTCTGCAGCATCGCGCTTAAGCCGCTCTGCCCCGTGAAGCTTTCTATCCCTGGGATCTGATTGAGGCTTTGGCTCCAACCGCAGACACGAAATCCGGCGTCTGACAATTGCCTTGCAGCGGCACTACCCAAGGCACCCAAACCCAGTACGCTGACGGTTCTGCTCTCAGCGCGCACGTACTCCTGAGCCTGCCATTGCCGCTGCGCCTGTTGCCTCGCATAAGCTGGCATATCCCGATGCAGGTAGAGGGTGTACGCCAACACTGCCTCCGCCATAGTGCGCGCAAGTTGGGGGTCGACCAGGCGAACGATAGGCAACGAGGTTTCGCCCAGATCGGCCACCAGTTTTTCAACTCCCGCCCATACGCTATGGACCCACCGTAACTGCGGTAACCTTTGGAGGTCCGCAGGATCTGGATTGGCCAAGATAGCAACGGTACAACGCTGTCTGCTTTCCGTATCCATTTCACTCAGCGCGACTATGCTTTGCTCAGGCATGGCGAGCGAGAGCGCATGAACCCAGGCAGCCGTATGTACGTAGTCTGCAGGTGCAATGAACGCTATGGGTGTGTGATTCATGTTGCGTATAGACTCTGTAGTTGGGCAAAACCTTTGATCTCGATGGGATTGCCAGAGGGGTCGAGAAAAAACATCGTGGCCTGTTCACCGGGCTCGCCGACAAAACGCAGCGTGGGTGCAAGCACAAAGTTGAGGTTTCGCTGGACCAAACGGTCGGCCAAGGCCTGCCAGTCCGTCATGCTTAGGATGACACCGAAATGCGGCATCGGCACCATATGGTCACCTACATGACCCGTGACGCTGGTGGCAAAGGGCTCACCCAAATGCAGGGATAGCTGATGCCCGTAGAACTCAAAATCCACCCATGTTGCCGTGCTGCGTCCTTCCTTGCACCCAAGCGTTGTGCCATAGAAATCGCGCGACTTTTCCAGATCACGCACGTGGAATGCCAGATGAAAGTAAGCTTGCACAGTGCCCCCTCTTAGTGGTTGCTTAACAGATTGCCCAACCGCCAATGCATGAATACTATGTTCGCCTCTTCAAAAGAGAAAACCTATAGTTTTTCTTGCCTAAAACGAAGTTTTTTACGGATATAGGCTATCTGCGCCGTCTGATCACGGTCGTCGAGCATGGCTGTATCGCCGATGCGGCGCGCGCGGGAAACTTTACCGCCGCAGCCGTCAGCCAATACATCAGGCCTGGGAGCGCGAACTTCGTCTGACGCTGGTAACGAAACTTCCTTTCTGCTACGTGTCCGGCCTGCCTGCAAAATCCTGCTAAGTTCAGGCGCCCCCGTACCGCTCCGTCTTAATGTGGGCTGCGGGGACGCCGGCATCGACCAGTCCGTTAGCAACGGCTTCGACGAACCGATTGGCGCCGCATACATAAACATGGCGAGGCGTGTGGACCCAGCGGGCAAGGACGTTTGCGATGGCTGCAGCATCAAGCCGCCGCCCCAGGTCGGTCGGCCGCGGTGGTGGCTCGCGCGTGGTCACCGCTATGAAGGTGAAGTCGGGCCGTGCTGCTTCGAGTTCAAGCAACTCGGCATGAAAGGGTAGGTCGGCCGGAGTGCGTGCGGAGCAGACCAACAGCACGGGCATAGGCACCGGTGGCAGTTCGGCCATGGCCCCCGTCGGCGCCACTACCTCTGCGGGGTCCGCGGCCCATGCGCGCACCATTGCCATCAACGGCGCGATGCCCGAGCCGCCCGCTATCAACAACAACGGCCCGCCATCGGCGGGTCCCCAGACGAAATGTCCACCGAGCGGCCCACGCACTTCGATACTCTCGCCCACCTCCGCGATGTCATGGAAAAAAGGGGACACCTCGCCATCCTGGAGCTTCTCGATGATGATCTCGACGTTGTCAGCGCGAGGCGCCGATGCAATGGAATAGCTGCGTTGCGCGGCATAACCATCGGGCGCGGTCAGTCGCACATCGATGTGTTGACCCGCACGGCGCGACGCCAGTGCCGACACATCGAGAAAGAAACTCTTGATGCGCGGTGTGAGCTGCGAGATGCGCTCGATCTTCGCGTTGCGCCACGGACCTTGATGCTCGTTGGGCAACATCAAGAATCGTCCGAATAACGTTGTTGCCGCCAAGGATCGCCGTACATGTGATATCCGCGCAGCTCCCAGAATCCGGCTTCATCGCGCGCGGTGAATTTGAGACCCTTGATCCACTTCGCGCTCTTCCAGAAGTACAGGTGCGGCACCAGCAAGCGGGCCGGGCCGCCATGTTCGGGCGCCAATGGCTGGCCGTCGAAATGAGTCGCTACCATGGCGCGGCCGCCGAGCAAATCGGCAACCGGCACGTTGGTGTCGTAGTCGTCTAGCGACAGCGCCAGTAGCCAGGGCGTGGGAGCTGCAATGCCGGCGTCGGCAAGCAGGTCGTCGATGGTCACACCTTCCCAGCGTGTGTCGAACTTCGACCAGGTCGTGACGCAATGGATATCACCTTGCCACACGGTGCGCGGAAGCGCCACGAACTCGTCCCAGCTCCAGCTTTTCATGGGCCGCGGGCCATTGCTCAGCGTGAATCGCCAAGAAGCCATGTCGATGCGAGGCGTCGGCCCTTTTGAGAGCACCGGAAAGCCTTCGGTTTCGAACTGGCCTGGCGGCAAGCGGTTGGCAACGGCTGCCGTGGGCCTTCGCCCGGTGAAATTGCGTGTGACCATGTTGAGGACTCCTGCGTCGTGCTGCTTAAGGACAAGGCTACGTTCTTTGCCCAATATTGCGTGGCTAATTGGTCCGTTGTGTCATTGAGGGGCCCGCGCCTTGCCCGGAGCGCTGGACCCGCGCCTAGTTTGGCCGCTCAGTAAGTCGCGCGACATAGTCGGCCAAGATCACACAGTCTCAAGGGTCAGCGAAGCCTACATCAACTCGATCGTATATAGGGCTATCCGCTCTGGAATGTGACGGTAATCAACTATAGGGGTGCTGGTGCTACCGATAGTCCGACTTTTTGCACCCTTCGTCCTAACCTTTGGAGTGCCTAGCATGGCCAAACCCCTCACCCCGAATTACCCCTTGTTCGCCCATATGCTGTGCTTCGCCCTCACAGCGACGATGGGATGTGGCAAGGCTGCCTTCATCTGTGGCGCCGGTGTGATTTTCGGATCGCGCGCCACGAAGCGGCACCGCCGGTGCTGCGGGTCCCATGCGCGGATCAGCCGACGGACTCGTGCAACTTGCGTCGCCATCACAGCCTGCCCCGTACCTCGTCGAGCCGTTCCAAGCCTCTTACGATAGCGTCCGTGAAGCCGGGGCAGGTCCAGCTTCGGCATGGCAATGAAGACAGAATCGGACGCACGGCGTACTTAACAAGACTCGTCGGCGTCTTGTAGCGCCGACCTTCGGTTCCAATGAGAAAGAATCAAAAGATGCCGCTTGCGGGCAACGCCATCGCGTCGCCTGCAGTGACACGGGTTCGATCAAACGCAGCCTAGCTCGCGAATTCGATCGCATTGTCCGGGCTGCAAGGAGTTGCAACATGAGTTCAAAAGAAACTGCCCTCCTCTTCGGAGGTTGCTTCTGGGGCATACAGGACCTGGTGCGCAGGCTCCCGAGCGTCAATAGTACACGCGTCGGCTACAGCGACGTTGCCAATGCCTATGCCACCCATCGCAATCACGGCACGCATGGCGAGGCGCTCGAAGTGGTGTTCGGTCCGGCACGCACCAGTTGGCGCGCGCTGCTGGAGTTCTTCTTCCTGATCCACAATCCCAGCACGCCCAACCGGCAGGGTAACGATGGCGGGTGCTACTACCGTTCCGGCATCTACTACAAGACGCCCGAGCATCGGCAGATCACTCTGGAGACGATTGCCGACGTCGACGCCTCGGGCCTGTGGCCGGGCAAGATGGTCACTGGAGTGGAGCCCGCCGGCCCCTTCTGGCAGGCCGAGCCGGAGCACAAGGACTATTTGCAACGTAATCTGAATGGGTACACCTGCCGCTTCCCCCCGGTCAGCCAGCGCGCGGTCCGGAATCGTAGTCTCACTCAAAGATTCCATGACGAACGACCAAGACCCCATGAAAGCCCCGCGGTTGCGAGTTCAGCAGTGGATCGATGCGCAAGGGAACCCGATTCGGCCACTAGAGCTGGCCGATCTCGGTGACAAGTTCAAGGTGATCTTTTGCTTCCAGCACGGGTGCTCGGTTTGTCACAGTCACGGATTTCCGACACTCAGGGCGCTGGTTGAAGGACTGTCCGGCCAAGGCTTCGGCTTCGCCGCCGTGCAAACCGTATTCGAGGCTGCCGAGACAAACACGCTCGAACGTTTGCGCGAGACGCAGCAGCGATACGGGTTGGCGATTCCTTTCGGTCACGACTCGGCTGTGGACCGCTACCCGAGCCTGATGGCGGATTTCGGGATACGTGGCACACCGTGGTTCATCGTTTTCGACATGCAGGGAGAGGTCTTCGACTTTCGCCTCGATGCCCAGCGCCTGCTCCGGGCCTTCGGTCGCGCCAACGAAGTGCCTCAGGCCGCATGACACGCCGCCCGCCATTTACCCCTCGGGCCAGGAGACTGAATTGCAAACCAACGTTACCCCGAACGAGCAACCCTCCGCCACGGCATCGTCAGCAACATTGCACATGCCGTTCGACAACACCTACGCGCGCGATCTTGAGGGGCTGTATGCGAGATCGAAACCGGCAGGTTCGCCAGCGCCTAGGCTGCTGCGGCTGAACAGCGACCTGGCTAACGAGCTCGGCCTGGACGCCGAAGAAATGTCCTCAGCAGCCGGCCTCGCCGTGTTCGCCGGCAATGTCGTTCCGGCTCAGGCACAACCGCTGGCGCAGGCCTATGCCGGGCACCAGTTCGGCGGCTTCTCGCCGCAGCTCGGCGATGGCCGCGCTCTGCTGCTTGGCGAAATCGTTGACCGTCATGGCCGACGCCGTGACATCTCCCTGAAGGGATCGGGCCGAACCCCATTCTCGCGCCGCGGTGACGGCAAGGCCGCACTCGGACCCGTGCTGCGGGAGTACCTGATGGGTGAGGCCATGCACGTCCTGGGCATCCCGACCACGCGCGCGCTGGCAGCGGTGGCCACCGGCGCGACCGTGCAGCGCGAGCAGCTCCTGCCTGGTGCAATCCTTACGCGCGTGGCCGCCAGCCACTTGCGTGTAGGCACCTTCGAGTACATCGCGGCCAGAGACGACGAAGTCCTGCTGCGCCGATTGGCCGATTACGCCATCGCGCGTCACTACGCGCCGCTGACCAGCACCCCGGACCCCTACCTGGGTCTGCTGCAGGAGGTGGTCGAGCGCCAGGCTTCGTTGGTCGCGCGCTGGATGGGCGTGGGCTTCATCCACGGCGTCATGAATACCGACAATATGACGATCTCCGGTGAAACGATCGACTACGGCCCTTGCGCTTTCCTAGAACACTTCGACCCCAGGGCCGTATTCAGCTCGATTGACACCTCGGGCCGCTATGCCTATGGCAATCAGCCGGCGATTGCGCAGTGGAACTTGGCACGCTTGGCCGACGCCTTGCTGCCGCTGATCGACGCCGATGCCGAGTCTGCGGCACAACGCGCCGGAGCGGCTGTAGAGGCATTTGCTGAACGCTTCGACTTTCATTGGACGTCCGTCCTGCGGCTCAAGCTGGGCTTGGACGGAGGCGGTGAGGATGACCGCGCGCTGGCCGACGACTACCTGACGCTGCTGAGCCAGCACCGCATCGATTTCACGCTCGCGTTTGCCCGCCTGGCCGACGCGGCCCAAGGCAACGACACGCCGCTTCGCGCGCTGTTCGGAGGCACGGGCGCTGCGCTGGAACTTTGGCTGAAGCGCTGGCGCGAGCGCACCCAGGCGGTCGGCACGAGCCAGGTCGAACTGGCGGCGGCCCTGCGGAGCGCCAATCCGATCTACATCCCGCGTAACCATCACGTCGAAGCAGCGCTAGCGGCGGCCGTGGAGCGCGATAACTTGGCACCTTTCGAGCGCCTGCTGCGGGTGCTGGAACACCCTTTC
>OBMA010000748.1_pt1 | contig 19744 bp, 16 predicted proteins | sample 1539141 | NCBI WGS metagenome assembly OBMA01 (sample SAMEA3991484, study PRJEB22521) | metagenome | biome: anthropogenic terrestrial biome; feature: sewage plant; material: raw primary sludge | place: Sweden | collected 2012-09-26
TAACTACCATTTCTTTCTGCAACTTTTCTTCTTTGAATAATCTGAACAATAATTGCTTAGTATCTTCACCCTTAACTGTAATACATCTTTCGAAATACAAATCACAATCATTGGGAATTTCGTTGTTCTTATCAACTTTCAACATCAATTTTCCAAATTCTATAGCAATATCATTTAAGCCCTCCTCTAAAATATTAATCTTTTCAATTAGGCGATTCATGCTGTCAACTGTTCTATAAATTTTTCTTTGCATTCCTTTTAAGTTTCTGCAACTATTAGCAACATCTTTATTTAATTGCTCGCAATTATTAGGAGAATAGTATATCATGAATTCATTTTCCATATCATGGTATAGAAGGTCATAGTGAATGTATAGTGTTTCACCGCAATTTGGACAAGTCCATTTAAATATCTCACCACTTATTACCTTATCCTTCAGCTCTGGATCAAGACTTACGTTGACCGATTTATACATCTTAAAGTCGCTTTCTACATGGCAATTTGTGCATGTAAACTTTTCATTGATTATTCTGGACATAAAGTGTTATTTGTTTTTGATAAATACTAATTTTATAGAGTATCATTCTAACTTTCTAGAGACATAAACTGCGAAAGAATGACTTTGTAAATTTTGGCATCTTCTTGGTTAAAGCAACAAAAATATATTTCACCTTTATACTTTTCGTATTTTAAATGAGCATAAATTGTTGATATGGCAATCTCCGTAGCTTCCACCTTTGGATAATTGTATACTCCAGTGCTTATGCATGGAAAAGCTATACTTTTTAGATTATTCTTTTCAGCTAGCTTCATACAAGTATTATAACAAGAAGCCAATAGTTTTGCTTCTTCACTTTTACCATCTTTCCATATAGGACCGACAGTATGAATAATATTTTTACATTGTAAGTTATAGCCATTTGTCATCTTACTTTCACCTGTACTACAGCCATTAAGTAATTTACATTCTTCTAACAACTCTTTTCCAGCAGCTCTATGGATTGCACCATCTACTCCGCCACCACCTAATAATGAAGTATTGGCAGCATTGACAATTGCATCAACTTGCATTTTGGTAATATCACCAACAACTACGTTAATATTAAAATCTGCCTTTTTCATATAATATTGTTCGTTCCATTCATAATCAGCACTATATGTATCGATATAGTCGAATTTTGTAGCCGTATAATCTTTTTCAAATGTTACAGGTTGCATTTCAATTGAAAGACCAATAGGCTGGTACATCTTATCTAACCAGCAATTTGATAATGAATAACCATGAATTGATTTATTCATTTTGTCTTGGAAATCTTTCTTCGCAGATGTTTTTAAGTCTATTCCATCTTTGTCTATTGGTTTTATATTACTCATCTTGAGTTTATGCTTTTTCGCTAGGGCGGCAGCACCATAAGGTATATTAAGTAACAATACTTGATTCATGTTTGCATAGCTCATAACATCTAAAACTACAAAACAAGCATTTGGATGTATAACGAAATCCGAAAAATCAATAGGTTTGTAATCTACCTCATTTCGAATATACCTTGTGTCCCAATTATGACGAGAATAAAAACCTCTTGAAGCTATAAGAAATCTTGTTTTGCATACTGGACGTAATAACTTGTCAGTTACCTCCATAATAGATCCGCATCGTATAATAGATCCTTTCTTGTATAATTTTTTAACGTCTATTACTGCATCAGTATCTCTATAGTAGAAGTGTAAAGGATATGCCCATTCTCCTGTCCAATTAGTAAGAGCTGCAAAATATTTTGAGACATTGAAAATCGTATAATTCTCAGAAAACAGTACTTGAGGATGATAAGTGTTTTCAATATCATCCTCAGTTATATTGTTATTATATTCCTTTGGTGGAATTCGACATAACAGTCCATCTAACTCCTTACAGCTTTTTCTATATGTACGCTTGCTTCCATCTCTAAATAGAAGATAACAAAAGTTATCATCTTCGGCAAACCAACAATTTTTCTCCTTATAATCATTCCAATTGAGAGTAGAAAAAATAAGAGGGAATAGGTATTTCCCGTCTAAGCCCAAAATTCCATAGTCATATAGAGGCTGTCCGTTAGAAAGTTTTATTTCATCGCCATTCTCATCCAAATGTAATCTACAGCATTGAGCAAAACCATTTTCAAAATGTATTGGATAATCAAACCATTCGTCAATAATAGGTTTCCCATCATAACAAGCCGCACCATATTTATGGTCTCCGATACGTACATAGTATATACCATTTCTTAGAACAGGATCCATGCTGATATATTGGTAATCATTGATGCGATTCAAGTCTTTATCAACAAAAATCCATTTTTGATTCCAAGTGAGTGCTGGTGCGACTCCGTTTCTGAAAGTCCTTACTACAGAATACTTCGACTTCATGGTGATTAATCCTTACCTATATTGTTTGATAGATACCATATAACAGTTACATCATCAGATACTGACAAATCATCTGGCGTAATATCTAGCGATTGTTCATTACAACAAATTGCTTCATCAGCACCATGAATCTGCCTAGCTTCAGAATATATATGAAATTCTTCGACAGAATAATTAATACTCTTTACTAATCCTAATGAACATCCACATGCTTTTGCCATAACATCTGCTTTCTCTTTTGCATCTTTAACAGCACGATCAAGCATCTTAAGTTGTGATGGTCGAGAATCCTTAACAGTATATCCTATATTGATTTCAGCTTGTTTGAGATATTTTCCTATTAGTTGTATCACATTATTGAGTATGATATTATCCATGCCCAAATCTATCTTAATCTTGTGTGTCAAACCGAATCCGATAAATTTTTCACCTTTATAATTATGGAATTTATCGTATTCCGCTTCTGTTTTCTTGTCAATATCAAAACGAATAGTCTTCGGAAGAGATGTGCTAAGATTTACTTCTTTCATTATCTTGCTCAATTTATCGGTATTGGCTGTTGCTTGAAGATATGCTTCTTCATAGCTTTCATGAATACTAGCCAAATCAAGTTCAACTCGTGTTACATCAGGAGAAACATGAATTCCTCCACGTCCTGTAACGGTTATTGTTTTTTCGTCCATCTTCGTATTTATTTATTATCCTTACAATATTTATTAAAATCAGCGACAGTATATTGCTTGGAAGCAATAATGTTATCAACATTAGAATCTGCAAAATCTATTGACAAGTTTGCAGAAGAAGGCCCTTTTACATGAGTAGAATAGAATGTAAATCGATATTTTTCACCTGGTGATAACTTTGAACACGCATTACCGTTATCATCACTGATGTATTGCTTATTCCTATCATAATACTTAACGTTATACTTGATATTCCTTATTGTAAGATTGGTATTATTGATAATCCATGCTTGTCCATGAGGTTCATTACTATAATCTGTTTCCCAATCCCAATAGGATACTTTTACTCCAGCACGCAACTCAATATATGCGTCAATGTAAATTGAACGATAGAAACCATTCAAGTCTGAAAGAAGCTTATATTTCTCTATATCAGTTTTTGCGCTATTTTTCAAATCTATTTGTTTGGCTAAATCTTTCAAATAGGTTGGAGTTATAATTAATCCTTCAGAGTTGACAATCTTAAACTTTCCATTCTTATCTTTATGTATATAGAATTTCACGCTATCTTGTTTGAAAATACCGTCTTCTCCAGTATAACTGTTCTGTCCCGAAACAATTATAGTATCACCTTTTTTCTGAATAGCTTCATTTATATCAAGGACATCACGTTTTATAGCAATGCCAAGAGAATCAAATTGAGGGTATATATCTTTAATCTTGACACTTGCTGTTGAATCTGTAGCAGCTATAAAGAAATTCTCAACAAGTTCCTTTGCGACATCTCCGTTATTACTGCATGATGATAAACAGGATGCTGCAATAATTAAAATGGATATCAATGACGTTCTCATTTCTTATCTTTTTTCTGTTGCGGACGCTTAAAAACAAAGTTCAACACACTTGTTCGTGTATTCTCTCTAATTCCTGTAACGTATTCAGAACTTCCAAAATTGGGATGAACGGTATTCGTCTCAGTGTAAGAATTTACTAATTCCCAACCATCTTCACCCATTTTATTGAGCATTGGTGTTTGGTCATTAAATACCATTGGAGCATAATCAGGCAAACTCTCAGCATTCTGACCTGCTACTTTTACAACCTTGTACTCCCATTTGGTATTTTCTGTACAAGATGACAATGCTATCACTGCAATAGCTACGAATAAAAATCTTTTCATATCAATTAAATTTATGGTTGAACATTCTAATCAAACATCATCACAATTCCGCCTACATCCTCGAAGTCTGTACTGCCGCATTTAGGGCATTTAACTTCTTTGTCTGCATCTCCGGTGGTATTATCTGCTTTACTGCCTTTGATTTTCTTGTTTTGGAAACCGACACCTGCATAGTGTGTCCATTCATTTCCACATTGCTTGCATTTATAGTTTTTTGTCTGTCCCATAAGCTATAAGTTTTTAATCCTATTATGAATTGCCAATTTTATATCGAATCCCATATCTTCGTCAGCATATAAAATGACACCATGAACGAGTAAAGAAAGGTTTATTCGACCGATAGCTTCTTGGAGTGTATCTAATGTATAAAAATCTTTATCGATTTCATTTCTATCATGGGGCAAGAAATCTTTATAGGAAGATTGATCGTAATGATAAATGAATGAGCCATTACTATCCTGAAGAATCTCCACAAATCCACCTTCTCCACCTACTTTTAATAGCAATGTCTGTTCTTCATTCATATTTTCAATATGTTTATAGTTATTCGAATATAGGGTACAAAGTTACATATAATGTGTACCAAAGGTCGGTACACAGTTAAGATATTTGTAGTTATTCGTATCGATTTAGTCCATTTTGATGTAATTCACGCACTTTATCCTGTAGTGATTGTGGCTCTAACACTTTAACTAATCCGGCTCTTGATACGAGATAACCGGCAAAATCAAGTGTAGGTCTTAGTGTCAGTTCAAAGTCGGAATACTCTTTGGATGTGAATATTTCCTTTTGACTGGAATGTATGGGCAAGTCTCTCATAGAGAGTCGTTCTGTATCATAAGCCCTAACCAATATACGCTCTGTAGGTGTTCCATCATTGTTTACGATGCCAAAGCAATTTCTAAAATAAAGCTCAGTATTGAAATCTTCATCTTTTTCAAAATGGGTATTGGTAGGAGTGACTTCTTGCATCCGGTCGAAAGAGAGGGTTCTAAACTCACCATCTTCAATTCTTTTGCAAAGAAGATACCAACGACGATGAAACAGCTTCACGCAATATGGGTTAACCGTATATGTTTTTTCATCTGATGAACTATACTTCTTATAAGTTATCTGCAAAACCTGACTTTCCTTTAGTGCTTCTACAATTACTGATAAAATTTCACCTTCAGTTGGGATAGATTCGAGAACAATACAATCATGCAGACTTCTATATTCGCTAATTGTATTATTTACCGTTAACGTCGAAAACATCCAGTTTTGTATTGAGTCCTCTTCAAGTACATGGGCGTTTCCTATGTAATATCTAAAGCCATCTTTAGGGTCACATTCAATATAAACCCCAAAGATATCCAGTATATCATCACGGTGACGATTGAATGTTGTTCGTGCTATTGATATACCTCCACTCATCTCAGTCTTTTGCCACTTCTCATTGATTTCTCGAAGTGTGATTCTCTTGGCTTTATATATCGTGTTCAACAGCCAAATATATTGCTTAAAAATATGGTATAGCTTCATCTTCAATAATTACTTATTAGATATTTTAGTCTTGATACAACTTCATGGCATCCTCATGCATCTTTTGTATTTTATCTGATAGCCATTGTGGTTCTAACACCTTCAATAAGCAACTACGAGAAACGATATAGCCCGAAAAATCAAGTGTTGGACGTAAAGTCAATTCAAAGTCGGAATACTCATTGGATGTAAATATTTCCTTTTGACTATAATGAATAGGCAAGTCTCGCATGGATAGTCTTTCCGTTCCAAAGGCTCTGAGCTTTACAGTCTGTACCTCTGTGCCATCTCCACTAACAATGCCAAAACAGTCTTTATAATACTGTTCTGCATTAAAGCTTTTATCCATTCTAAATTTATCCTTAGTAATATCAACCTTTATCATCCGGTCAAATGAGAGTGTTCTGAACTCATTTGTTCCTGATTTTTTCCCAAGTAGATACCATCTTCGACGAAAGAGTTTAATACAATATGGCTCTATCAAGTAATTCTTTGGTTCAGAAGTACTATATTTTTGATATTCAATATTTATCTTATAGTCATTTTTTATGCAGCCAATTACTTTGCATAGATTATCGCCCTCTGATGGTATAGCTTCCAATATAATTCTATCTCTAAGTGAAGAGAGATTTTCGCTAATGGTATTATTGACCGTTAGGGTAGACAACATCCAATTCTGAATAGTGTCTTCCTGAAGTAAGTAAGCATTTCCAATGTAATATTTGAATTTATCCTCTAGATCACACTCGATATATAAGCCGAAGATTTCTTCGATGGCTATTTTGTGACGGTTAAACGTGCTTCGAGATAAAGGCAAACCTCCGCCCATCTCTGTCTCTTTCCACTTGTTGCTTATCTCACGGAGAGATATTTTCTTAGCTTGATAAATAGTATTTACCAACCAAATATACTCTTTAAATACTAATGGTGAATTCATACATAAATATTTAACTAGGGTTATTGTAATAGGTAGCTACAAAGTAATCCAACTGCTCCTTAATTGAATTGAAATCTTTGCTTAAATCTAAAGTTCTGAAACCAATAATGTTTCCATCATTCAGCTTTATCTGACCATCAGGTACTATCACTTCATCTGTTTTTGCATAAAGCAACATTCCATCAACATTTCCATTATGGCTTCTATCATGATTCATAATATACGACTGAATCTGGTAAATGTTATTACTATGCAGTGTTACTTTGCCAAATCTTTCTATCATTGTTCTGCCATAATATTTTGTGTCGATAATTAGAGTCCTGTCAATAGTTGTCATCATAATGTCTGTTTGCATTATTGGCAGAGCATTCGTGTTGCTATATTCTACATTTATGTTCCAAGCAATCTGACTCGCTTGAGCATGTAATTTAGGATGATGCTTCTTATAATATTCAAGCACAAATTTTTCAAAAAGTTTGCACATGTGATCATCTGTAAATCCTTTTAATTTATACTTTCCGCTCTCTGTTGTAAGAGTTTGTCCATCCATAATGAAATAGCAGATGTATAATAGCATCTGATATGTCTGGCAATTTCTGTCAAATCTTAGAGTTGTCCATTTTACCTCTGATATATCGATAATATCTACATTGTCAAAGAACAGCATAAGCTTTCTGAGCTTTGACTTCCTGCTTGAATTGACTCTTGGAATAGATAAAAGGAATGATACAGTTGTTTTCAGTACCTGATTGAACAGGTTATTCTCAGACAAATCATCAAAATTACAATCTATCTTCTGCTTCTTCTGCATTAAATTGTTGATGGTTCCTCTCAAATCTACTTTACCTTTCAAAGTAGGAAGGGTGTCATGAATAGAAATATATTCTTTGTGAAGGCCTTGCTTTAACTGGAAAGATATACCCCTGAAAAGAATCTCGGCGAATAAATCGTAAATCTCGTCAAAATTCTCACCATCTATTTTCTCATAGTTGTTCTGTTTGAGCTGCTGAAAAGCATAACTCAACATATAATAGATGTTTTTTATCAGTATGGTTTTATCTATTGTCATTTCAGGATGTCTAACAGTTTTCTTGACTCGGTTTTGTATTTTTCAATGTCATCAAACCAATATTCACGAAGCATAGGGCATATATCATATTCAATAACATTCTTCAACCAGTTGATATTGATATCATCATTATCTTGGTTGCAAAAATAACTGTGACCGATGCAGAATCCACTTCCGAGTGAATCATCCGCTTCAATGTTATTATTCAAATTGATGATGCCATCAATAACTGCATCGAACTCTGTGCTATCTATTTCATTTTGATAGTTTATGAATCCTTGTGATGTAAAACCCGGTTTCATCTCATAAAAACTGAATCGACGGCGTAGGGCATAGTCAATCATAGCCAAGCTTCTATCGGCGGTATTCATCATACCCAAGATATAGAGATTCTTTGGCACATAGAATTTTTCGTTATTATAAGCCAACCTGATTTCATGTTTCGCACCTCTATAATCCTTTTCAATAAGCATCAAGAGTTCACCAAAAACTTTGCTCATATTTCCGCGATTTATCTCATCTATGATAAAGAAATATTTATGGTCAGGGTCATTGGATGCTTTTTTACAGAATGAATAGAATACACCATTTCTGAGTTCAAATCCACCATCATCTTTAGGTCTATAACCCATAATGAAGTCTTCGTAAGAATAATTCTGATGGAATTGGATTACTTCGATTTTTGAATCATCCTTCTCACCCATAATAGAGTAAGCTAACCTTTTTGCAGAGAATGTCTTACCAACGCCTGGAGCACCTTGGAGAATAAGATTTTGTTTAGCTAGTAGCAACGATTTTAATTTCTTGTATTCATTACTATCCATGAACACCTCATTCAAAAAATCTTTTTCTGTATAGTTATCACAGTCAATCGCTTTCTGTTTTGGATTTTCTTCTCGAATCAAGTCCATTATGAAATTAAACTCTTCGTGGGTTAGCTTAAAGAATGAACCATGAGGGTTTTTTATAAACTCCATATTAGATAGCTCTGAAGCTGAAACTATATCATTGTATGATATTGGTGTAAGTAATGATTCAGTTTTCTTGAAAAATATTTGTACTCCATCTGTTTCTTTACTGACCTCAGCTAAAGCTACAATCTGTTTGACAGGATTTGCTTCATAACCTATAACTATATCTCCAGCTTTCGCATCTAAGAAATTTTGGAATATCTTTCGCTTATTCCCATTATCATTATAAAGAGTATAATTCTGTTCCGTGTTGACATCCATATTAGAGAATTGCCATATTTTTGGACTTGCAACCAACCACCAATATGACACGTCACTTGCTTTCCCTTCATGTGTCGTGTTTGCTTTTACAATAGACTCACCTTGACGTTCGCTAGGTTTGTTATACGACTTTACATAATGACTTATATCAATTAAAACGGTATTCAAACGTGGGTCTGAATAGCAATTTCTGTCAAGCAATCCATCCAATATTTGCCGAAGTTCATGATCTTTTCTGATTTCGTCTGCTATTTCATTGAATAAATCATAGCATATTTGCACATTCTTTGTACCACCTCCATGAACTGGCTCTTTTGTGCTGCCTACAGCGCGAGCCAGGGCAAGGCATTCTGAATATTTGAATAAGAAGTATTTCTCAGGATAGCGTAGCCATAAATAAGTTGAAATACAGCGAGCATCCTGATAGTGATTTTTCCATTGTTCTGCTCCATAAGTAGCACGAAGTTGTTCCGCTTTCACTTGGAATGTTTCAATTCGTTGCAATAGTGTACTAGAAGAACTTTCATTGTACAAATCACTGAACATCTGTCTCACCATTTCTTTGTCTTTTTCGATGAAATTCATCATCATTCCTCGTGGATAATAATTCATAGAGGCAAGAAGATTGTCCACTTCTTTAGTGGAGTTCTCGAACATAGCCCCAAAATCTTCTGCGTCTATGTTCCATATATCTTGAAAGTGCTTAACAGCAACCCATTTATATTTCTCATTTTCCCAAAATGAAGTAAAATCTTTCTTGTATTGTTCAATGAGAGAATGAAGCTTATCTTTGTTAATCATATCCCTTATATTTAGTTATTATTCTTATGATGATGAATCCTTATTTTATTATCTTTTTCAGTGAAAGAAGATATATAGCCTATATCTTTAAGACAAATCATTAGGCTTTTATTATACTCATTATTATCAAATGTAGGTTTCTTTTGTTTATCAGTCAACTCAAGGTACTTGTTGATATTAAGTGATTTAATTAATCGGTCTATTTTGGTAAATTATTTAATTATCTCTGATAATCAGCAAGTTTATGTTACATATTAAATGAAGTGCCTATATCAAATGAGTTACTTTAATCTTTTTATAGTTCCTACCAGATATACCAAGTAGTGACATTGTATTGTCTTTGATAATCAATTCACCTTTCTGCAAAGATGCGATGGCATTCTTTATTTCAAGAAATTCCTTACCTGAGACACCGAATAGATCTTTAATTACAGAATCTGTGATGCTTTGCTGTTTCATAATAAGAGGGTATTGAGCATTAGCATAAAAGTCAAAATGCTTGCTCTTGAAACTATCCATATTTTGGGTTGCCAAAATTATACTCAATCCTTTATTACGTCCCACGGCGATTAGATTGCGAAGAGGATGATTATCAAAGTCTAGCATATAATGCGCTTCATCAATAATGGTAAAATGACGAATCTGAACGTAGTCATCATTTACGGCTTGCTTTTCTAGGGTTTCATAAATGATATTTAGTTTAGAGATAACGAAATAGACAATAGCCTTGGCTATTGGACCATCTTTCGGATATGAATCCATCTTGACAATAAAGCATTCATTAACTAGATTGACTTTATCTTCTGTTGCAAACGGATTGTTTCTTACCAATTGTTTTAATACAGAAGTGATACTGTCATCTTTGTCGGGATTTACCATTTTCGCTTGATAATGACTTAGCATTAAGTCAAAAGTAATAGGTGTTCCATTTGTTTTCTTGTAGGCATCTACAATAGCTTCACTCAACCTATTACTCATATTTGCACTAATGCTAGTGCGTTCAATGGCGCATAGTGCATTAGCCATTTCTGTAGAATAAAGATTTATCTCATTAATGGTCTTATTTGTAAAATCCTTGAATGGAGTAAAAGGAAGTGGTTCTTGAACAGGATCAAGAATACTACTTCTATCAATATCAAAATATGTCAACCAATTGTTATTAGCCGGATCTGAAAATTCGCCCTTATAGTCAAAGAGTAAGAAATTTACAGGATATGGCGTGTCCGTAGATAAGTTTCTGAATTGCTGAATTAAGACTGCTAGCAAGTTTGTTTTACCGGAGCCTGTTGTTCCGGCTACTAATACTTGTGAATTGGAAACAGAACGACCATTGATATTTAATTTTGCCTCCATATCATCACCATATTCTCCAATCAGTAACTCCAATTCTGGAATACTATTAGATGAACGGCGACGATCACTGACAGAATACAAGAATGAATTCAAATTGTCTTCCTCAGACAAATAACGTATACCTCTATATATTTCTTTTGCGATGATTCTTCCTACGGTATTGGTATCTCTCCAATCAACATCACAATCCTTATATCTTAATTTCAGAATAGCAGAGAACAGAGAGCGTTTGTTATCTTTCGTAAAGAAGCTTGGTTGGATACGTTGACTGGATTTGGATAATGTATATGAATCTAAGTCGTCAATATTGCGTTTGTCTGAAAGGTTAAGACTTGCAATTAGACAAATACGCATAACCTTATTCCAAGTAAACAGACCACCTTTCTCATCTACAACTTGACGTGAAAGATTTAGTTTAGCTTCAAGCAAATTTTTTAATGGCATAATATCTTCAATGATACCTTCTGCCTGTCTGATGTTATCTAATACTACTTCCATATCAATCGTTGTTTATTTGAATTCCAAAATAGCCTTCTTCTACGGTAGTACATTGTTCGTCTACATTGCGAACTAAAGTATAAGAACGAGAAGTGAATCCTTCTAATTTTTTATAATCTTTGTCTTTGCGAATCTCTGATGTAGTACAAAGTAATATGGTTTGATCTGATAGTCCTGGGAAGTAATCTTCCATCAATACGTCACGACTTTCTTCATCAAGAACACCCATAACTGTATCTATCATTACAGGTGGATTGTAATCTCCAAGATTGCGAAGTACTTTTAAGAGTACTTGAATAAATATCTGTTTAGATGCAGCATTCAGTTGGTTCAATGAAATCTCATTTCCTGCTTTATGGAATAATTTAATTGAAAAATTCTGCATACTGTCAGACAGTTCAACTCTAGAAATACAATTCTTATATGAGATAAGAAGTTTATTGAGCTGTTCTTTCATATCTTCTTCAATTTTAGCCTTCTTGCGTTTAAGCAAAGCATCTGTTACCTCTTCGAAGAATGGTCTCAATTTTACGAGAGTGTCAAACTTAATATCAGGCTCTTGCTGAATTTGAACGTCATATTGATGTATCTGACGTTCAAGTTTAGCTATTAGATTTGTTCTGTCATCAAATTCCTTCTTTAGTAAATCCAGTCGTTTGCTTGAATCTTCATAAGCTTTGATGATTTCTGTATTGCCTGCCACTTGACTCCTTCGCAAAATATCTATTTGTTTTTGCTGGTTCTCAAAATTATCCAATCGCTTCTCCAAATCGTAATGCATGTCATTTAGCTGAATAAACTCATTTACGGAGTTCGCATTCAGTAAACCTTTTAAAGCATCCAATTCTGTTTCATCAAGGAATGCATATTTATCGGTGTGTTGTAATCTTTGTTGCTGATTAGCAAGATAATCCACAACAATATCCTCATCCACATCTTTTGGACAAAGAAGTTTTGATTTTAGATAGGAGAGAATCTTTATTGTAACCTCTCTTATTTGTTCAGTGTTTAATATACCTTCTTGATCACGTTTCAATGATTCTTTCTGCCGAATAATATCATTTATTTCAGGAGCTATACCGGATGCAAGCTTTGGGAAGAAAATATTTACTTCTAATGTGTCTATTACAGACTTTAGCTGACTATTATATCGCTTTGATAAGTCTTTTGTTTCTGTAATACTAGACTCTAACAGCTCAATTTTTCGTTGTGTGTCAATAGAATTTTTAGCACCTTCCTTCGCTGCATCATAATCTTCTTGAATAGATACTATATACTTATAAAGTCTATCTTGTTCGGCTGTATTTATATCTTGTTCGCCAAGTAAATTACTTTTTTGTTCACAAAGTGCGTTATATTCATTTGCTTCCTTTTGAGCTTCCAACCGTCTTGCCGCCCATTCTTGTTGAAGATGTTCTGACGCATTCTTTAGTTGGATATATTTATTGAAACCCATGACATTCTGAATATTATCCTGAATGATTTGAGCAAAAACATTTTCTTTTAATAATTCGCTTGACTGCATTGCGTCAAACAAGAAATACTTACTTAACTCTTGAGGTAAATTAGCTTTAATGATTTTATTTACTTGTTGTTCGCTTTGTGCTCTTTGTGCTAATGGCATGGCAGTACCATAGATAAACTGATTACCATTCATGTTTAAGACGACGCTTTCAACAGGTTTGTCTGAAGGATTTAGTCGGTATGAACGTTTCAAAATATACTTCTGAACCTGTCCTAAGACCATTCCTTCAAATGTGAGTTCTAAAGATATTTCCGGGGAAACTTTACCTATAGCTCCGTTATTAAGTAATTCGTTAAAGTGGTCTTTATCTTTGATTTTTAACCCGTAGAGTGCACCGCATATAGCTTCAAACAGTGTGGTTTTACCGCCGCCATTCATTCCTCCAATCAGTATGATTGGACGATCAGATTTTACTGACAGGTCAAGATCGAGCGACAAGTATGTCTTATAGTTTTTAATTTTGATACTCTTTATAATCATAGTCTGCCCTCCTTATTGTTTTATTTGTTGAATAGCAGAACTTATGATACTCTCAGTATCTATATCACTCATCTCAATTTTATCAACTTTTGCTGCATGGAACTTACGAAGAATTTCTTCGCTCATCCATTCAAAGTCGAGACTATATTTATCACAAAGAGTTCTTATCAGTTCAAGGTCTTCTTTGCGTATTCCATAGTGCAGGAATTTTTGATCTAATCCTTTTGCCATAACATTTATTCTTTATAGTTATCTGGATGGAATGCATTCCAATTATTCGCAATCGGGTCTTTTGTATCTTCTATTTTAAATGGTGCCCAATACCAATTGTTACCTTCTTCAATTATTACTCCACCCAACAAGTGAAGATTTTCATTTGATGGAGAATTGATATAGTCAACAAATGAATTGTGCTTGTTGGGAGCTTCCATATCACTCTGTTGACTCTTTGTATCAAACAAAAAGATTTGACCATTCTTCATCCTGATTACAAAGTCTATATAGAACAACTGCAAAGATTCATCAAGCCCTGTATATGATATGGAATAATGTTGCTTACCTTCATCACCATTCTTATACCACCAGTCAATGCAATCTTTATGATCCTCCAAAAATTCTTCAAATCTCTTTTCCGGTGAAGAGCATGACTTTAATTGAATGAATGGCATTAATGCGTGATTCTTCACTTCTGGCAATTCGTGATTTGTGCTTTCGTTGTATTCACGAACTTCTGGCACTTCCCATGTATATTCTTTGTAAGAACGTTGCTTTGCTTCTTTCCGTCTTGTATTGATTTTTATGATATACTTGGCAATGGCATGGCGAATAATTTCTTCAAAATGATTCTTATTTCGATAGTACAGAATTATTCTAGGTGTATCTGTTTCTAAGAATCCTAGATATTCTTCCATAAGCTGATAAATATATCCACGCAAAGAGGTAATACTGATTTTTTCAAATCCGGATAACATCTTAGCACAGAATTCATTGAACATAAGTAACAGCTCGGCTTGATTTTTTGAATACTTGATTTTATTCTTTTCGTCAAGTAGTGTTGTTCCAGCTTCACCGGTAACTTCAACATCACTTACTAATTGTATCTGAACGCCATGATTGCCAAAGTCAATACTATCAATACGTTCAGCTTGGTTTCGGTTTTTTGCGATATCTGAAAGAAAGCCTGAATCATAGGATTCTTTAGCCGGCACAATCTCTTCATCTTCAAATGGAGAGAAGTCAAAAAGCGTTCTTTGTATTGGTTGCTTAAACCATTTAGAATTGAATGTTTCAACGAGGACAGGCCAAAAGTCTGGTCCCAAACGATTACGGTCGGCACTCAAGCGTTCGCTATATACTGAGGGCAATGCTACATTATTCAGACTTTCTCTTCTGTATGCTACAAGAGCTTTAGTTATATAGTTGATATCGTCGGCAACGATTTCGATTCTATCCTTACTTAAATTTGTATAAACCCAGCCATGATTCAGTAATTGATTTGGATAATATTTTTGTTCAGGCATTCTCATTATTCGTCCAACCGTCTGAACTCCAAATGTTGTACTCTTAATATCTCTGAATATCAAAAGAACGGCTGCACGAGGGCAATCCCATCCTAGAGCAATAGCTTGTTTGAATAGTAATGCTTCTGTAAGGTTATAATCATTTTCAAGTCCATCAAGATTTTGTTTGTCACTTGATAACCATACAGCCAACTTTCCATTGCCTGTAGTTATGCCATACTCTGCATCAAGGCGGCTTTTAACCATTTCGATAATAGTTCGTTCCTCTTCATCAACGGCTTCTGTATTATCATTTGGTAATTGAATAAGCAATAAAGGGTTTATGCGAACCCCCAATGCCTCATAAGCTGCTTTAATTTCATTGCGTTTGGCTATGGCAATATCAAGCATGTATTCATTCTCTCCAACACCTTTACCAATTTCATTTAATAAAGGGTTTATAGTAATACCATCTTTAATCATCTCCTCCCTGATTACTCTATCTCTTGATACGGTAACAAGTTCATCTGGAGACGTTATGGGGGTTGCTGATATACGAATCTCAAGTTTTGGATTAATATTCTGCAATACCTTTTCTGATTGCTTTGCAGCACGACCACCAAACATGTGCTCTTCGTCGATAACGACGATAATCGGCATATCATGCTCATCTTTAGTACGCTGAACAATGTCATATAATGATGAAGAGTTCTCGGTGTCTCTAACCATGATGTTTTTATCCTTGTTAATGCTTTCCCAATTAACGAAGAATATCTCACCGGGCTTTATATATCCATTAGTTGAATGATCAAGCTCGTCATACATTACAGGACGCAGGACACGTGTTTCTGAAAAATAATTTTTCATTCTCATGTAGCTCTGTTGATGAAGCTTATTAGGAGCGATCCAGATTATAGCTACCTCTTTTTCAACTTCTGCAAGTTGTGTGGTCAATTCGTCGAGCATCTGACTTGCCATTACTGTCTTGCCTGAACCAGTAGGAGCTTTAAAAACAAGTCTCTTCCTGTTGCCTGATTCCTCAAGCAACTTAATAGTTTTATTTACAAGTTCATTTACAGCTTCTACTTGATATGCTACTTCTTTAATCATTGGACGCCTCCTTCTTCATTGAAATTAATCATGCCTTGTTCATTGGTAAATTTTGTGCTATCGTCTTCAAATACAACATTATTATCTGTTTCTTCTTTCTTGTACGGTTTCAGAACTGCATTGTAGGCATCGTAGATGGCGGCCGGTAGTGCGCATAATTCAACTTTATCAAGAACTTCCTCAAAATTGTCGTTGTAAGCGTAACGGTTATTCGAGAAGACATATATTTTAATCTTGCCATCAATATCCATCGTTCTGAGCATTTTTGCGAAGGCTTCTACGGCAAGCTCATTGTAGATTACAAGCATCTTTGTTTTGTCATTCTCAAAATAGCGAGCAACTTCCGGCTTCAGCTTACGACCAGCAAAAGTTGACTGTTCGGCATATATATTGTTTTTGATGCAAAGTAAGTCGGTAGATGCTGTTACTAATGCACGCATATTTTTTATTGTGCGTTTGCGTGATATGAAATCTGTTTTATAATAACGTAAGTTGTTGACTGTTAAACCAGCTACTTCTTCTCCTTTAGCATTGGTATAACCTTGGATAACACGCTTGTTGCGTTCGTAAGTTACTTCCTCGCAGATGTTATTCTCGTTGTTGGTTACAAGGATACATTGGCGATGGCCACCATCATCTGAATTTAGTTGCATTGTTGCATGAAGTGTCGTGCCACTTCCTGCAAAAAAATCGAGAATTGTTAAAGTTTGACTTGGAAGTGAAACTAATTTAAGAATCTCATAAAATAATGATATAGGTTTGGGTGAGGTAAATACTTTATCTCCACCAAATATGTTTTGTAGTACCTTTGAGCCGTGTGTAGCTGTTCCATATTTTTCGGACTCCATCCATGAATTTGGAACAGAGCCATATTTCTCTTGCTCGTTCAAAAAGACCTTTAATTGAGGTCTAGAATTACCGCTTTTCCCAAATAGTATTCTGTTGTCAGCCAAGGCACTGGAGAATTTCTCCAGAGAAATTCTCCAGCACCTTCCGCGGGGCGGAAGGTGCTGTTGTCCTGTCTGTGGATTAGTAATCACATATGTAAGATTTGGACGTTCATGAGGAGCATCAAAAGGGTCTGCCTTCCAAGGTCCACGGGGATCATTGTCAGGGTTGCTGTATTTGTCATTATCTACCTTAATTGGGAAGAAAACAAATCCATCATCATTATACCATGTTTTTGCATTATTGGGTTTTAGTCTTCTGTCCTTTGTCCTTCGATTTCTTGCAAAGCAAACTATATATTCATGATTAATACTCATATCTGTATCGTTTTGCAAAGATTGCCTAGAATGCCATGGGAAACTTGTTATATAATTGCTCATTCCAAACACTTCATCACAAAGCATCTTTAATTGAGCCTGTTCATTATCATCAATAGAAATAAATATGACACCTTTATCGGAGAGCAGATTCTTTGCAATTTGGAGTCTTTTATTCATGAAAGACAGCCACTTACTATGGCGAAAAGAATCTTCAGAATCTACAAAGCTATCATTATAAACAAAGTCTTTATTACCTGTATTATAAGGAGGATCGATATAAATAACATCAATCTTTCCTGCATGAGTATAAGTCAAAGCGGTGAGAGCTTCAAAGTTATCCCCTTCGATTAGAATATGATTAGGTGCATCCTTATCATCACTAATGATAGCACGTTCTTTTACTTCAGTGAGCACTGGAAGGTCTTCTTGAAGTCGTTTTTCTACATCTTCAGGTTTATCTTCCCATACAAGACCGTACTTCTTTTGCTTTCGCAGTAACTCTACCAATGCTGATTTCTCTTCATTGGTAAGTCCCTCAAGCTCCTTAATTTTTTTCTCTAATTCGACTTTATTCATTATATATTGTTGTTATCATTGTTAAATTATTTTCATAGCCTTATTGCCACACATCTTCATATATCGTTTTATAGTCACTGATACTAATAATTTCAAAGCCTACAGATTCTATGAATAATCTTTTTCCATCATTGATTGAATCGTTAGGTCCGACAATAAACCAAGCCTTTTGGGGCTTTCCATACGCAGATAAATATTTCGCTCGTTGAATAAGTAACCAACGCAGAAATACTTCGTTTTCATCAAGTGATAGTCCGAATACAAATAACGATCTATTAAATATAAAATGGAGCCATGTATTATATCCTATCCAATAATTCTGATTTTTGCCATTAAAGTTCTCACATTGAAATATAGGTTTACCTTGTATCATTCCTCGTGCTCTATCTAGACTTCGAGTATAATCGCATAATCCAATTACAATGCTCCGGTAATACTTTATCATTCCATTTATGTGCCAGATTCCAAATCCAAAATCCGGAGTAGTATTCTTATCTCCATAATAACAATTCCAAGGATACCAATCAGAACGCTTAATTTTACCATCCAGATCCTTCATTGTCTGAAAATCGGCATTAATAGATTTACTTAATACATCATCGTAATTAGTTGTGAGTAATGGTGAATTCAACTTTTTTATTGATGAAACCAAATTATATATTACATCACTAATCTCCCAATTCTTCATGATGTTTACAATTTCCATTTTAGTTTGATTAAATAATGATTCTTTTACGTATTCATCATTCAAAAGATTCATCATAAGACTAATTGCTTCATCATCTGACACATTTGATTCCAAGCAACTCTTAATAGATTCTGCAAGTTTACTTTTGGCTTTGATTAGAGATCTCAATGATGTCTTTTCCGATTCCGAAAGAGATCTTATTAAATTAGGCTTTTTATCTATAGGAATTGCTGAAAGCATATTCATTTTATTAAACATATCATCACTTATCCTCGTATAGGATTTAGATAGGCCTAATAATGTTTTATGAAATTCTTCTTTTCGTTTATCTTTATGATGATTCCAATTCTTTAGTTCTAATAGATCGTAGAATTCAGTATAAGAAATACCTTTATCTATATCGTTTAATTTATTATTATTGTTTTTATTCCAAAGAGTAAGCAATAATTCTTTCCAACTACATCGTTTCTTACCTTCTTTATTTTCCACATAAAGATGTATTCCATTTCCAACTATAAAAGCAATATTATCGTGATTTTCTTCGATAATATTCCTGATAAATTCAGCATTTTGCTTTGACGTATTATTGGAATTATTCCCCATAGGATTCTTTTTATAAAAAAGACCCTCTTAACATCCCCTGAAGGCTGACCAAAGCCTATATAGATGCAAGAGGGTCTCTCATGTATTCTTTTTTATGTTACAGTCGTTAGTGAAATACTTTCAGCACTGTTGTTGATTATCTAGCACATATTGACTGTTTTGATTCTTGGTCTTATTTTTCAGGTTGTAGCTTTATCAGCTTCCTTTTCAGCTACAAAGGTACAAAAAATGTGTGTCATCATACGGAACACATACGAGAAATCCGTAATTTCAAAATAGAAGTGCAAAATAAATATTAGAAATCAGGTATAATGCAGC